>Ga0209780_1000597_pt1 | contig 20101 bp, 10 predicted proteins | sample WorMetexBAHAMAS2_FD_187384 | JGI IMG/M metagenome (GOLD analysis project Ga0209780, IMG submission 187384) | Marine gutless worms symbiont microbial communities from Max Planck institute for Marine Microbiology, Germany - Inanidrilus exumae... | ecosystem: Host-associated > Annelida > Digestive...
GAAATCAAATTTAACACATGCAACAGTCTGAGGTACTACTTTGGTTTATAGTGGAAAATATTGTTGTTCCTAACGCTGTGACATTGCTGTATTTATTACTTATCTAGTTAAGTTTTTTTTCTATTTTTTCTATTTGATTGCTACCGATTGTGTATCTTCGGTGAATAAAGATTACCATAGGCCTTTAATTTTGGAATTCAGTGGGGGCGCCTAGGCAAAGTTTGCCTCAGGGCGCTTCCGACGTAGTTACGCCACTGGGGCCAGCCCCCGACAATTTACTCAGAGTTCTCCAGATTTCATCCAAATCGGTTCACTTTCGGCCGAGTTATAGCCGAACGCGTGAACACCGCCAAAATGCGCCATAAAGTGAATCCAATATTAGGCTGAATGAAACCTAGCTTCGAGCCAAATAATAAATTAACACTGTTAATTCCACAGTTTCTCTTATATTACATTCCACTGTTGTAACAGCCGGTTTCTAGGTGAACCCGGCCGGGGCTAGCTGGTCGCCCGTGGTTTCTTCCTTCAACTGATAACCTTTGACCTTAAGTGACTCCAGGTTTCTTTGACAAGCTGAACGGTTTTCCTGCAATCCTGTCACCCAACCAGGAATGTCAAAGCGCTGAAGCAAACTTAAAGCAGTCATCACAACGACAGAAAATCACCTGTGTAATGCACGTCTGCACAAGGCTGCTGAAAAACCGACAACTTTTGCATTTTGTCCAATATTTGGGGCGAGCTGTACTTCCAGATTGTCTGAGACAGGCAGACTTTTTTCACGCGTTATACACTAAGGCAGTTTGTCTATCGATCCTTAAAGTTTAGCGCTTCTAGCTGGTTGAATTTTGGAGACATGACAGTGCAAATATCGAGTCTAGAAAAAAGGTAAAAATTTAGGCAAAAATTGGCTAAGTCTAAAAATGCACATGTATATGTATTTAAGAATGCTTCCTTGTCACGCGATTTTACTAAATTTCTGTAAAATGGTAGAGGACTGCAGTGTCCATAAAATATAACAGACTTCTAAATTTCTGAATGGGAAATTCTTGTAACTATTAAAAACATTTTTAAACATTTGTTTAAACTGTGACTCCAAATATCTCAAAAAGTTCTTAAGAGTGAGCTGTGTCTTACGTCCAACTTGACATATAATAAGTCATTACCGTGACAAGACAGTACATAGCTATAAGACAAACAATCGATACTAACGTGCTGGACGTATTCACTTCAATGGAGCCCTTTGGAATGATAAGTGATCCTTTACTGTTGCGCAACTACAAATGTACATAAAGCATGCATCATCGCAGCGTGTTAGCGTCAACAATACCATTATCCACAACATAATACGGTCACCAGTTCTCATAAATTTCCACAGCACATTCGTGTCACCAACACAAACAGACACACAGACCACACTATGTGCAACACGTGTAACAATAGGCCGCATCTATGCACCGCGTGCATGTAATGCGGGCCTAAAAACTGAAGATATCATCGTCATCATTATCAAAACCATCATCATTAATAATATCTGTAAAGCACAAATTCCAAACCAGCGAATGTACTAATGTACTAAGCACCAAAGTGCTATTACCGCTAAACTATCTATCAACCAAGTACGAAGCAAAATCTCTCATATTCCACTAAACAAGAAGATGTACCTTCAGAACAATATTATGTTCACTAAGAGACAGTTCTGAGTAAACTGCATGAAGCAGTTCGACTGAAGTGCAGTTGCTAGGAATCTCAACCGGCCTCAATGTTACCGGTGGCTTCTGACCATCTGTCAACGTGAATGCAAAGCATTCAGTCACACAACCTCTAAGGCATTGAACTAACCGAACATTTGATTTTCGGGCAGTCACCCAGTCACAGAAAAAAGAGATCAGTACATTTTATATGCATAAACAACTAAGCACTGTTAAAAGAATAAGTATGTATAGACAAAGGTTGTGATTATGTCGAGAAATAAATGTACACATTCAGTTTTGTTGGTCAGTTTAAATAGCTCTTGTTTTTATTCTAGTTCAATGTTCTTGATAATCATGGTATGGATGGAAAAAACTAGACGGATTATATTGCAGCTGGGAACACACTGCAATATAGGCTCGAAGAGAGCTTTTCCTACCGTCGTATTCAACAAATGACACAACTGTTTAATGGTTGAGATTTCGTGAAATTTTTCCAACGGGAAATGAGCAAAATAGTGCATTATTTACCGGACAAAAAACAACAAAATTTCGGCTGCCTTGCAAACTCTTGCTACTGCGTGGATCGCGCCCAAAGTCTGCCAGGGCCAGCCCCCAACAATGTGCTCACAGTGCTGCAGATTTCATCCAAATCGGTTCACTTTCTGCGTAGTTACAGCCAAGCGTGTTAAAACCGTTTTTCGCCCCGCAGAGTATTTCCATGATTAGTCGATCTCTTCGAGCCCATAAAATTAATAAATATCCACGTGCTATTTTCAGTCCACGCATCCGGTTATTTATTTTTTGTTCAATGTTCTCTGTGTGTCTTTGCTCGACTGGCGGCAGACATGTATGACTTATCACTATGGTCATGCAGGTAACTGAAATTTTGTTTTCTTAAAACTATCAATTTTAATTAAACTGCATTTCAGACTCAAGGCCCAGCAAGGTGCATCACAGGAATAGAGAAACATGGAAATATGCAGTAACTGTTACAGCCTAATGTTTGGTGCAAATTATTTGAAGCTTTGCAATACACTATAATTCAAATATTTTGATAGTTTTCAAGTTTTGCAGTTTTCACTGCAGACAGCATCAGGCAGATGCCTACAACAAATTCATTTTCAAGGCCTGTCCTGTCTTAATAAAATGCTACACACCATGTTTTGACTGTCACATATGAAGCATACTGTTGTGATTAGACACTTGTCATAAATAAACATGTACTTCATATCGACGAATGTTTACCATCCAGTGTTAACAAATTCAAACGCAGCATGGATGCAAATTTTGTTCAAGTATGACGCAGTGCACAAGCAGCTAACTTTAACATCTACCAGAACACAAAATAAATCAAGCAGAGAAGAAGTGAATGCCATCAACCACACGCATTTCGTTACACAACACCTAATTTAGTGCCTTAAAATATGTTCCTATTCCTAGTGCAGTCATAGCACAATAGACTTCAGTAGAACTTATGACAGAGGGTCAGCTTAGCCAACTGCAACTACAAAATACGTAATACTAGTTTTAATGCATGCATATATTGCATTCATAAATGTTTTGGCTAGGTATGATACTAATCATGCACAGTAAGCACATGTTCTCCAAACTGGTTTTATATCCTAAAAACTGGGTATATCTTGATGTTTTCTGGGTTTACTCAATGCCCATGCTAGCCATACTATGCATTGTCAACATGAAAACCCCGGTGTCACTTCAGTCCTGTGTTATGAAACAACACTCACACCACTAACCTGCAAGATCAAATCGTCTGACAAGAAACCAAACTGTTTTTGTTGTGCTTTCATCAGCTGTCATGTTTGGCATTTCTTCACAATAATGACATTATATGTTATATATTCTGCATTACACACAAAATAAAAATTACAGCAATTCCCACATACACAATGGGTGACTAGAAGAAATGTATTAGACATATCTCTTAGGATACTTTGTTCTTAATCCTAATTTGCTAAACTTTTTGTAAAAAATTAAAAAGTAATGACAGGCATTTGGTATTTACTCTTGCATTATTAAGCAATGCTGGCAAGCAGCAGGCGATGTGGCCCATTACTACAGATGTTGCACACAGCATGGTCTGTGTGTTGGGCACACGGATGAACTGTGCAAAAATGTCTGAACGGATCCAGATGCGTTTGGGGTCTGATTCATATGGGTTCAAGGAACCACGTATTGGATGGGTGTCCAGATCCCCCAACAGAAAGAGGCAATTGTGGGGTTGTCCAGCCACTAAAAAGCATTGGGAGTCTCTGCTGCAGTGCATGCAGCAAAAGGGATTAGTTAAGCCTCAAAAACGGCATGACAATGACAGCGTGACTGTTGCAGCTGACTGCAATGTCCAACTGGTTGGTGTCACCCATGTCTCCCATGAAAAGCCGCCCCTGCGATGCGGCCTTTCATCCAAATTCTTTGACCACTTGCTAGATAAGAATTCATTCTGAGCGCACTCAGAGCAGTCCGAACAGATACAACACCAAAGAACTGATCTAATCCCGAAAGTAATCTCAACACATAATGTCTAATCACCAACTCTCCAGTACAAGATTGCAGGCCTTTTTCATTTCTAAGACACAGACAATGGCAAGTTGGCAACATTAAATAGGGACATGGGAAAGACAACCAGAGAGACGGATCGCAAAATTGTTTAATGCTTCCAAGTGTGGTGGCGGCGCATAATAATTGTATTATAAGTTTTTGTGCATAAACCAACACCGAAATGACATACTGACTACTTAGGGAGTAGCCATGCACCTACGTGGGCTACCGAGGGAGATTACGAGATGACGAGTAAAAGCAATCAGTTTCTGTACCCACGAAATAATACACATAAGATTACAGAACTATGATCTTCGATCAGTTCTTGTAGGACCTTCAAGCTACTTTGGTAATTTGGCCGTTCAGCCGATCTGTTCGATCAAAGAACCAGCATAGTATATCACGTATGTTAATACAATATTCTTGAATAAATAAACAATGTGACGTCATTAGTTACGTAACGTTGGAACATAGAATATACAACAATGTTAATGGTAGCTAATAACATACCGTATTTCCTCTAATAGAAACCCCCGCGGCTTCTATTAGAACCACCCGGTTCACCCATGAACATGACATTATTTAAAACACCAAGATTCTTGGTTTTATATTTATTACTGCAAAGCGAAATACCAGGAAGGCTATACCGCGGTTCTGCTAAATGCTAATCACGCACTACGCACGGATGATGCAATGCACCACAGTGCTACAGGGGGATGCGCAATTAGTTCTATGATATTCGTGTTTTAGACCCCCAGGCTTCTGTTAGAGACCCGGCTTGTATTAGAGACCAGGCTTCTATTAGAACAAATGAAGTCTGACCCCCGGCTTGTATTTGAGACTCGGCTTCTTTAGAGGAAATACGGTACTTGAAAATATGGTAGGTAACCGAATGCGAATAGGTCTACAGCTATCATCTGCAACAAGTTGGGCAATACTGGATTTACAAATTGTGAGCCTTCTAGCTGCACCTCATCACGAACCCAAGTTACCCCACTCGCCCCCGTTCTCGGCCTATTGGGCCTCGAAATCGGTCCGAACTCGGTCCTACGGGCCTGGCATGTCGGGCCCGCCAATCCTCATGAGAAACTGACGGCTTTTTGATGCCCGTGATCTGAAGGATCGCATGCGTCCTCTGATAAAGTACCGAGAAAGTAAAAAGTATCCACTGGCAGTGACTGAGTCTAAAAAAATGAAACCTGTCGCCCACCCATATGCCCACAGATATAATGTGTGGTTGTTTATTCGTGTTTACGCCTGTCGACTGCGGCAGACTAGGATTTATTTAAATGCGCGTTGCCGTGCACCAACATTCATTTCAATATTGACCACAGCTAGGCAGTAGGCCTAACGTACTTGCCAGCAAGCCGTGCAGAGAACAGGTAAGCGACGTAGCGTTGCGTAGCAGGCCCAAAGAAAGCCGTAGGCCTATACGTATGAACGGGTGTGATGTAGGCCTAGCCGCGTATTCTTATGTAAGCTTAGTCAGAACATTGCCGGTTGACGGAATTTTTTTGCGAATAACTGACAAGGAAGCTGAAGGAACAGAAAGTGTTACGCGCGTTCGGACGCTAGCTGTTAGACCTAAATTAGTAAAAGCGTCAATCGTATCAGAAAGTGTTTCGTCAGGGTTCTCAGGCAATGATCGATCTCGTTCGAAAAACCTGGTGTTCGACACACTCTATCTATCCACTTGTCGGATTCGTTGTCAACGCGGTTTACTGGATTGGTTTCACGAACGCAGCTTCAATTGGTCAGTACTGGATACAACTGAGACTGTTGGCATCAGCGGATCCAAGCGGGGCGAACCCGGTGCCCCTTATTTTCGATTTTACCGCGCGACGCTATGCTAGTGCAGTATATGCTGTCGTCGAGTGTCGGTCCGTCTGTCTGCCTGTCACAAGCCAGCACTGTACCAAAACGGCTGAACACAGGATCACGCAAACAACACCACACGTAGCTCAGGGATTCTAGTTTTCTGACGTTAAAAATCTTGGCGAAATTCCGACGGAGTCACCCCCTAGAGGGGCACCAAATAGATGTGAGATGGGTTCAAGTTGGCGATTTTCTTCCAACATCTCGCTGTATCTCAGAAACGGTGCAAGATAGTCAATATGGAACACTAATAGGAAATCGTATGCGCTTTATCGAATGGCGCTATTTTCAGTTACCTTGATTGACCCTCCCTACCCAAACCACCCAGTTTTTTCGATATTTTGTTCTCTGATATAGCCATGTACTTGTGCTGAAAGAGGACGTTAAACTCCAACTAACTTCGATATTTTGTATCGCATTTCGTATCTCCGTAGTGGATAAAGATACAAACTTCAAATTTGGTAGATATGTCGATTGTAGCAAGTGCTAGCCCTTGAATGGTAAACTATCCCTGAAAGGGGCGTGGTCAGGTCACGTGAAACATTTAAATTTTGGTGGTCAACAACCATATCTTCGGAAGATAGAGTGGTCAGATTTGGCATGCCTGTAGGCTGTGTTAAGTCCCAACATAAATAATAATCACGTACCCTTAAATGGGGCGTGGTCAGCGTCACGTGACCCACTTTAGATTTTGACGCCACCAGTGATATCTCTGGAACGGCTGAAGCTAGAACCGTCAAATTTTGCATGTAGGTAGACTGTATCAAATCCTAGCCCGCGGTGACAAACCACCCCTAAAAGGGGCGTGGTCAGAGTCACGTGACCAGTTTTTTTTAAATTTTGCACCAAGTATATCTATGTAATTGGTGAAGCTAGGCACTTCAAATTTCGTGTACTGATTAATACTGAGGAGTACGAGTACATGCATGATATATTACACCCAAAAGGGATGTGTTCAGAGTCACGTGACCTCTAAATTTTGGGAAATAAGTGATAGTATCTCAGAAACGGTGCAGGATAGAGACATACGGTAGTACTGTTGCAATGGAAGACTAATAGGAAATCGTATGTGGCCTATCGAATGGCACCATTGCCAATGTCCTTGAATGACCTTGAAGGTCACTTTTGTTGTTTGAAACCTTTTTAACTACCATACCTGGTGAAACATAGCACGAATTAACTAACACACAGCGCGTCGCGCGGTTCCTCTGCGGTAGCCTAGCTTAAGTAAGTAGGTAAGTAACTTTATTGAGATGATATAGCCGCAAGGCTAGATTGGTTACATGACACACGATAAAAAGGTTTATCATTTACTAAACAAGACTCTGATCGACTGCGTATTCAATCAAGTTTTGAGCGTCGCTGAATCGTTTGGGTGGGGCGTATGCAAATGCAAGACCTGAAAATGACGGACTGGAAAATGACGGACAAGGAGGCAGTCACATTTGTTGCCGACCGCGCCGACGTGGCATCAGCTGCTGCTGTGACTGACGTAATTGGACCGCTGTGCTGCTCCTGCTGCTCGTCGACGTTGACGCCGTCGTTGTCATCGTCGCTGACCTCAGCGAGAAACCCGGCGATGTGTATCCCGAGGCTGTGGCATATTGCGCGCAAAAACTGAAGTATAGAGTATGCTCCGGCATCATAGCGCGCCATTAAGCGCGCGACGCCGCGATGCCATGATGCGGGTTCCGTTCTAAAGATTCCTCTTTTTGGTCTACGTATTCTAATGCCGCGTTTAAGGCGCTGCAAAGTCTGCCGTTTTGTCGACGGTGACATTCTATAGGTGCGTTAAGAAGTTGAACAAGTTTGGGTGGCTAACTTGAATTCTCCGATACAGACCAGAATGGTAACTTTCGATGATGTTGTTCGTCCGCGCCCGATTGTCACGAACACAGGCGATTTGGGCCGACAGAACGCCGGTCAAGCCACTGGTGCTTCACCCATCCCATACGCCGCCAGTTGCTGAAGATGACGGCTGTGTGATCCGTCGTTAGCAATGACGATGCGGATATCCTACAGTACGCCGACGATATCATGAGCTGGCATGTAATGGCAGCTAGGCCCAGCAGACACCGTGTCCGCATCACGTCTGTGACTGTCTCGTCGTGTAGATGTCTTTTTCCTGCTCGTATGCGACGCAAAAAGTGGCTCGTCATTTTCGCGACCCCTCAATTTCGTTCGAAGTTTACTAAAACTTTGTCCGTCATCTTCTAGTCCTTCAAGAGTGACGTTTCACTACACTGAAATCACCTTCCGTTAAACTAACTATACAAAAGTAGACACTAATACTTAATGGTGTCTCCTGCGCTGTTAGTATGCCAGCTACAGTGTATTTGTCACGCTGAAATAACTGACAATGGCATGAAAGTATGCTAAAATTGCATCTCAGACACAGTCGTTTAAAAAAAATTCTGGGGGCCTTGGGGCATAGCCCCCAGACCTCCACTGGGGAGGGGCACAGCCCTTCCCCAGTACCCACCCCTTCACGCCCATAATTCATTTTCTGGATCCTTCCCTGGTTGGCAAAAGCATAGGCTACATGTTCAACACTATAGTCACTTATGTCAGTCATTGATTACTACTGTTGCGCCGAATTACGATACGATAGTAAATGTACATGTACAGCGGGAAGCTAACAGGTAGAAAAATTAACGAAGAGGAACTAAAAATAATAACGAGCTCGACAACTGCATGCTGGCATGGCCGACCGTGGCGCCGCAAGAGCCGAATATTTTCCACGTTTAACACTCCAGTACTCCACCTCCGGGCCCGAAGATGTCCTTTCCGTGGACTGATCCTGATCCCATCTAATACAAAGTAGCTGTCTTCAGGCACGGTGAGAGCCAGTTTGGGGTCCGGGGGACTACGGTCACTCACGGGGCCCCCTGTAGGCTTCCTCACCCCCGAGGGATCGCGGGCCCTCCGACACTGCGGGGCCCGGTGTCGCTTTATACCCCTTACTCCCCCTCTCGACGGCCCTGACTGTCCTCTGTGGTACCGGTAACCCTCACACCAAAAATCAACTTCATCCATTTAGTCTGATCGATTGATCGATCGATAGATCGGTTGATGAAATGATTGATTGATTGTCTTGCAGACGAACAATGTTTGTCGCTAAACGTGTCCGGAGCGGCTCAGTCGGTCATCAACGGTCACTATCAGCTGGACACGTCCTTCCAACTTCACTGCAGTGGTCATCCGGCCTGGACCAAGTCATCGTCAACAACGCCGTTCGGTCATACGTCCATCTACATCTATTACCAGGAGAACGGCTTCGACGGATGGATCATCAGTTAGTACGATACGCCGTTTAATAATTATCATCATCTTTATTTCACTAGAACTGGTAGAGAGAAAAACCAATAAAGTACATAAAAAACAACTTAACTACTAATTTGCCAGACGCTGTAAACGCTGGGCGGAGCTGACGACGGAGGCGTAGCTTCTCAAGTATGTATACAGGGTTACATGATTCGTTGCAGTGGGCGGTAGGCTTGCAACAGCAGCGGCGGCGTAGGCAGATATCGCAATAGGCCGCATCTATGTAATGCGTGCGATGCGACCCAAAACGCTTCTGCGACTATGTAGTCCATAAATTTATTGGAACCAGTTCGGCCGTACAATCTGTGCACGTATATACTCCTAATGGATCCAACCCCGAGAGTGGCCTAGTCGGATACATGTGGCTGGAGATCTGAGGTGTCTGTCGATGCAGGTAATACGTCGTGCTACACGTGGGGCGACTTCATCGCCGGCATCACAACCGACTCACTGACGCCCTACGGCGACGACGACGGCAACGGGGTGTGGCAGGAGTCCATCGGTGGTTCCAGATGGACCGACAACCGTCGCCTCACTGTACTCTGTCACCGATTCACGTCACCAAGTAAGCGCTATGGTATTTTCTACTGATTGCGTGTATTTGACCACATATATAGGAGTCAACACCAGGGGATAAGGCGAACGCGCTCCCATTATTTTGCGTAGGCGTATACCGACAAGTTTCCGCTGCCGCTGACAGACCCGCATATCGCAGTGCCTCGCACCCATGCTGTACACAGATGTCGACGGTCAGTGATAAACTTGTGACCGACGACGGTCACCAGTTTACTACACCGACCGTCCACCTAAGTTGACAGCACCTGAGACGATCAGCCGTTCCAGAGATATGGTTGGTGCCCATCAAAATTTAAATGGTTCTCGTGACCTAACCACGCCCCTTTCGGGCATATTTTGCCATCTATGGGCTAGCACTTGCTACTTTCAACCTACCTACCAAATTTGAAGTCTCTGTCTCCACTCACTACGAAGATATCAAAGGCAATACAAAATGTCGAAAATGGGGTGGTTTGGGTAGTTAGGGTCATTTGAGTTCACTGAAACTAGCACTATTCGATAGACCACGTGCGAGTCCCTATTAACATTCCATAGTAGGTATGTCCTTATCTTGCACCCTTTCTGAGATATAGCGAGATATTGGTCGAAAATCGCCGATCGTAACCTACCCCACCTCTATTTGGCGCCCCCGTTTCAGGTGACCCGTTGGAACTTCGCCGAGATCTTTGGCACCAAAAATAGTCTCGGGGCAATCGTATGGCGTAGTTTATGTGATCCTGCGTTTATCCATTTTTGTACAATACCGGCGTGTAACGGACGGATGGACAGACGGACACACGACGACAGCATATACCGCGCTAGCACAGCGTCGCGCGGTAAAAATGGCCTATCGAATAGCTCCATTTTCGATGACCTTGAGTGATCTTCAAGTTTATTTCACCTGTTGCAATCAGTCGTGAATGTAATTTCTCGTAGAGTTTTTGCTGCTGTTGCTGACGCACGATTTGTTTGTGATAGCTAAAGGTTCGTTCACACTGAATGCGTGGCGTTGCGTCGCGGTGCCGTGCGTCGTGCACCACAACGCAACACGTCCGGTGTGAACGAACCTTAAGTTTCCAGTTGTCGTTGAACAGGACGGTCAGCTGGTATTTCTCGATCGACTGTTCTGCTAGTTGCTTCGTGCGCCTCCGTCGTCGTCTTTGTTCTAACTCTTCTCACTGCCTTGGTCATCGCACGGCGATGTCGCAATAAGAAGAAACAGGTTCGTCGTATACATAACTGTCTGCAGATTTTATGTCAGCTGTATGTTACTGTCTTGCCGCTCAGTTTAGTGAACATTTTCACGCTGGCCGAGTCTAGTGGGAAGCGAAATGCAACGGTCTGGCGTAAGTCAGTGTTTCACGTCGGCATTCTTATCGTGACTCACCAGGGGGCAGCATGTGACGAAGCCAGCGTACATTTCGACTTGACAACAAGGACCGACACACTGCCGGGCATTAAAACCGAAGTTCATTAAAGTATCGTGTATAAGATGCACATATTTTCCATTCAGCCTTTTCAGTGATAGTTCTTAAACTGTCTATCGACGTATGTTTGCTGCTTTTGTATAGACAGGACAAACTAGAGAATTAGAGAAAAACTCAAAACAGCATAAACAGACAGAAGATATATACGTCGACACAGACGGTGACAGACCGTTACGATTAAAATTGTTGACAATTTTCGACACGTTTAAATTTTCGGTTAAGTACCACGGCGAAGTTGTATACGCTGTTGTCGAGCAGGTGTCGTTGTCGGTGGCCGTAGTCAGCGACCCGAGCATTCGCTACGAACGCGTTCAGTCTCACCACGACGACATGTAGAACCACGTGACCGGAAACGGAAGTCTGCTGACGTCATCCCACTCATTCAACCCGACACAACATAGAGACTCGAGTCACTTCCTACTACACGTGACACAGAAAACTCCCCTCTATAATGTATATGCGTGCATTTTTTTCGCAGAGCACACAACATCTGACTTCCAGGAGAGACAACAGTTATCAAAAGAACACCATATTTTGTTTTATTTTTATATAGTAAATTCGAATGTTTTAACGTTGTATTTGCAGTATAATGCAGTTGTCGTTATTCTGTATAGGCCAATTATGCCTGACCATGCTTACTAACCACTTACTTAATTTTAGTGGACCAGGTAAAGCAATGGGTCCGTATGTGTGTGTGTGTGTCATTGCAATAATTTTTGACCTCTGACCTAGATATTTGGCATGTCGGTTCAGTTTGCCTACTGCAAGTTAGAAGGTCAAGACATAGGCCAGTTAAAGACGATAATGTTGCTAAAATAACCGGTACGACCTCGGTTGAGGGCTTTCTAGTTTGATTTCGTATTTTGGCCATGATGCCTTTAGGGGCCATCCAAAAGGACGTCCGCACAGAAGGGGAGGGGCTTGAGTCAAATGCAGGGGACAAGAACGGGGAAGGGTTTAACTGTATGCAGACATCCGCATTTTTACTAGGGCTGCCATCTTCTGAGTTTGTTAGTTCAGGACGCCTGAGTCAGATACATGATGTATCTCAATAATAATGCACCACATGAATATGTAACGCCTTACGATTAACGTCCCCTTTCAGCACCGGGGACAAGGTCTTGGGTGGAGATTTAGTTCCACTAGGCCAACGATACAGTGACCTCTCGACCGCGTTGCCGTTTTGTTCAGTGATGACCCAAAATGAGAAAGGATAGGGGAGGCTCATTTAAGTTATTATGCTATCGCCTACAACAGGGTGGACACTAACCAACCACCACAAGATCTATTTATCAGTTCAATGTGATATATTGTGTAATTGCTGTTCATCAGTTCCTATAACATATCAGTGCCCAAGGACTCTTGCTTTTCTTGCTGTATAATATCTTTTCAGTGTGGGTCTGGCTTTGGAATGCTTCCCTTCGGTAAAACCCAAAAGAAGCACCCGGGGGATCTCCCACCCACGGTACCAGACCTGCCCCCTCCACCCCACGTCACGCCTTACGATCTAATGGCTGCGCGGCGTGTCCAGTCACTGCTGTACGGCTGCACATTTGTATCACATTTCATAGCACTGGCCGCTAGGCTTTGATGATGACCGCTAGAGATGAGTTGACAGTAGCTGCTGGCTTGATTTTGTTAGGTAGCACTGTCTTAGAACTACGGGGCTGCGTACGTCTGTCGGGTAGGGTAGAGTTACCAGTATGCCAATTGCGGACAATGGGGAGGAGGGTGTAAAAACTACACATTTTTGCGGACGTCTTTTATGGATGGCCCCTGGTACTACTTGGTGTTTATGTCGTGTCTCGGACAGTGTGAAAATGCTATTAATTACTGATTTGTTGTCTCGTCATAGACGAAGTGGCCCGGAGCATCATCCACCGAACCGCAAGCTCAAATACATACTACTAATCATCAATCAAAAGTTTAAAGTCTAGTCTACTAACAACTCTATCGCTAACTGTCGTATCAGTTTCCTCCTGTGTCCGTGGCATAAATTTACAAATCCCATCATATGACAACATCGTCACCATTTCTTTTAGTTGAACACGTCATTGCGTACAAATGTGTCTGTTCTAGCACTTTGCTTTTAACTGTGGGGGAATGAGAGGTACTCGTCCTCCAAATATATTACCCGCGAGACCCACAGGAAAATCCCCCGAATATCTAGCTTTTGTTCTCTTCTAGGTATTTAATCTATTGCCATATCTCCTACAGTACTGTTGACCGTCACAACTATGATAACGGTCGTATAACCTAGAATTAACTTGACACGGGGCGTCGCGCGGTCCCTCTGTGACAGCTGAGCATCTTGCTATCAACAAATTTGTTGTCCAAGTACAACAGTCGCTCTAATGTGTGTGTCTGTGTGTCCAAACAATAACTTTTGTACAGACCTCTGACCTGGACTATGGCACTCTAGTTCACTTGACACCATCTAGGTGAAGCTCGAAGGTCAAGGTCAAACTTCAAGGAGAAAATTTGCTGAAATGGTCAGTTCGAACCCCAGTGAGAGCTTTTCTAACAGCATTTGTATTCACTGCAATAATTTTTGACGCTATTTTAGAATCTCACGAATTAGGATCTCGGTTATCCTAAAATAAATTTATTGTTCTAAAGGGCTCTATGCTCTTTCCAAAAATTTCGTTAAGATTTGTCCACAACTTTTCTCAGTAAGCTTGCTAATAGACAAACCAACAAACTAAGAAAACGGCATAAAACGACCTCTTTCACAAAGGCTATTGCTTTTACATACTGATCTTTGCTTGGCTAGTGTAAAGCATACGCATAACAAAGATTCACTGCACTAAACTGGGACATTATCATTAGACGAAAACACAGTCACCTGACACATAGCAGCTAGATCAATAAATACACTGTGTCATGAAATACTGAACCCCCTAGACGTTTCGTAATAAATTAACAATACAGCCCAGTCTCAGTGAGGCAGAACAGAACTATCGCAAAATAGATGTCAACCTCCGTTGATAATACCGGAAGATTTCATCAGAATAATTGAAAAATTGGCAGTTATTAATTTTGCAATGGTAACGAACGAAATCATGATGAGCTACATTGCATTAGAATCGTCTTCAGTTGCACGAAGTTTCTGACACAGTGTTGCTACAGGCAGCCATATACAGGCAGTACATATTCCAACTGCATTTTACGATACATGCAAGGTGAGGCACTTAACAGAAACCATCACAGGCGAAACTAACAGATGGAAAATGCAGGAAAATATAGACAGGAGGGTTGGAAAGATTGGACGAGAACACGTTCCTGCATTTTCCAGAGGAATGCAGCAAATTTCTACTACTCTCAAATGGTGTCGAAATTTCATTCACTAGTTTTTCAGTCTCACAGTGTCCATGTATGCAGAATTTCGTTATAATTGCGCAGCTATATAGACAGAAACAAAACACACACACACGCACACACACACACGCGCGCGCGTTTACACACGGCTGGTTTTGGTAGCCGTAACAAACTGTTAGATACAGCAAAACCCCAGTCCATATAACGCCGTTTGAATATTTTTACTGGTTAGCTTCAAGAAATCTTTACAGATGGCTGGAGCGGTTTCTACAATCCAGATGTTCTTACTGGCGCCAAACCAACAGCGTGAAAGCATTGGAAGACAAGAAGCTCAGCTACCGCAGAGGGACCGCACGACGCGCTATGTTAGTAAATTCGTGCTATGTGTCACGAGGTATGGGGGTTGGAAAGGTTTCAGAGAGCAAAAGTGACCTTCAAGGTCATTCAAGGGCACTGGCAATGCTGCCATTCGATAGGGCACATACGATTTCCTATTACACTTCCATTGCAACCATGTCTCTATCTTGCACCGTTTCTGAGATATTATCACTTGTTTCCCAAAATTGAAAGAGGTCACGTGACCCTGAACACACCCCCTTCGGGGGTAATCTATTACTCACGGTACACAGCTGTATCAATGAGCACATGACATTTGAAGTGCCTAGTTTCTACGATTCCAAAGATGTGATAGGGGGTGGGGGGAAAATTTAAGGAAATGGGTCACGTGACCCCGACCACGCCCATTAGATGGTAGTATGTAACCCCAATGCTAGCATTTGATATATGCTAGCCACATACAAAATTTGGAGACACTCGCTTCAGACGTTCTGGAGATATGATTGCGGGCATCGAAATAAAAATTGGTTATGTGACCCTGATCACGCTCCTTTTGCAGATGGTTTGTCATCCATATGCTAGTATTTGATACATTCTACCTGTTTGCAAAATTTAGCGATTTTAGTTTAAACTGTTCCAGCAATATGATTGGGGGCCCGAAAATTTAAAGTGGGTCATGTTACCATGATGACCATGATCACGACCCTTTTAAGGGTTATTTGTTATCAGTATGCTGAGACTTCAGATAGCCTGCCTCTGTACAAAATTTGACCACTATAGCCTCAGCCGTTCCAGAGATACGATTGGTGCCCACCAGAATTTAAATGGTTTACGTGACCTGACCACGCCCCTTTCCCGGATGATTCGTCATCCGTGGGCTAGGACTTGCTACGATCAACCTACCTACCAAATGAACTCTCTATCTCCGCCCACTATGAAGATATGAAAGGCGATACAAAATAGTGAAAATGGGGTGGTTTGGGGTCACTGAAAATAGCACCATTCGACAGAGTGCATACAAGTTCCTATGAGCGTTCCATAGTAACTATGTCCCTATCTTGCACCGTTTCTGAGATACAGCTAGGTATTGGTCGAAAATCGCCGATATGAACCTACCTCACCTCTATTTGGCGGCCCCGTTGAGGGTGACCCCGTCGGCATTTCGCCAAGATCTTTGGCATCAGAAAACTAGTGTCCCTGAGCTATCATATGGCGTTGTTTGCGTGATCCTGTGTGTAGCCGTTTTGGTACAATCCCGGGTGTGTCAGACGGACAGACGTACAAACGGACGGACACACGTCGGCAGCATATACCGAGCTAGCATAGCGCGGTAAAAATCGGATTAGATGTATTGATAATACAATACTGAACAGACTAGTTAGGAGTTAGAACAAGAAGCTCAGCTATCGCAGAGGGACCGCACGACGCGCTGTATCAGTTGAAATCTTGTAATCTGCTGCGCAACTGTACCAAAAAAATCACATTTCAAAAGGCTTACAACAGCTGAATTGATCTTGAAGGCCAAGGTCACTCAAGGTCGTCGGAATTGCCGCTATTCAATAGGCCATATATCACTTCCTAATAGTGGTCTGTAGTAAGAACGTCTCTATCTGACACCGTTTCTGAAATATTACCACATTTACGGAGTATTAACTGCCTGTGACCTTGAGGGTTGAGAGGTCCTTCAGCTTTGATAAGACAGCTGAAATGACATGCCACGTGCACTTTCTGATTAAACATATTGTACTTAATAATGCTATATTACCCGAAATATGGGACTTAAAAAGCGAAAAAGTGACCTTCAAGGTCACTCAATGTGATTGACTTTGGTGCCATTCTGTAGGCCACATATGACTTCCTATTAGACAAGTCTATCTTGTGCCGTTTCCAAGATACTATCAGTTATTTTACAAAAATTAAATAGGTAACGTGACTCTGAACACATTACCTTCCGGAATCATGCATACAGTAGTACTCGTCAGTATTAGCCAGCAAACCAAACTTGAATTACCTTACTTCCACCACTTCAAAGATAAGATTGGCCCCCAACATTTAACAATGGACCACGTGACCTGACTACAACCATTAGGGGGTCGTTTGTCACCCAAGGCTTAGGCTAACACTTGAAATATGCTATCAGTGTACGAAATTTGGTAACTCTAGCTTCAGCCATTCTACAGATGATGACAAAGGCCCCAAAATTTAAAACAGGTCACTTGCTGTGGTCAACGTATGTATCAAACTAGAAGCCTCTGTCTCCACAGTTTACAAAGACATGAATTGCGATACTGCATGCATGTGCTAGAATAAATTACCAAAAGATGATACTGAAAATTGCATGTTGTTAGTTCTCGAGCCATCACTGTTTGAATTGGGAGCGTTTTAATGCGACATCCGTTATAAAATGGGCTTCAGCATTTCAAATAAATAAAATCAAAAACAATTTACAAATAACCGGTGGATGAAAGAATGTCTACAGAAGGTACAGCAGCATGCACAACACACACAAATATGCTTATGAATAAACATTTTAAAACATACATATAAAGTAAAAATACACGGCAATTTTAATCTACAGTAACTGAAAATAACATCAGAAATGCAAAAGTTATAACATGATTATCTAAGATACATGGACTGGTATGCAGAACGAGACTAAACATATACTATTATTGTCTTGTAGACGAGTTTGGCAACAAAATTCAATGACATGCAAAATGTTGATGTGGCAGCAAGTACTTCATGGTAAAGTTACTTGTACTTTAATTACTAATTCTGCAAAATGGTACATATACAAGTAATCAGCACTAAATCTCTGGCAGCTTAATACAAATGTCAAGCAATCTAAGATATACAATACATAAAACAGAATTAGTAACTCGCTGATTGACTTATACTCTTCACATTATTTCCATAATGTTAAATGCCATGACATCTCTTGTCCAGTTTGCAATAATTGATTTCAAAAAGATGGTTTGAAGTTTCACTGAAGTCACAATGTGTTTGTTGCTATATATTAAGCGAACATCACTATATAATAATGAAAATAAGCACCATTATGTTGCATTTCATGCTGATGTGAATCTATTTCCATTTTAATGTTCTACTCAGGTTTATTCTTTTCTCCCCCCAGTGTGAACATATAAATTCAACACACAGCAGTGTCAAAATCGGATATGAACTATGGAACACAGAAATGAACATTCCTTAGGGACCAACATAATTCACAATTTCGCGACCGTAACATTTTCCGTTTAATTGTTGGCTGGCTTCCGTGAAAACATTGACGTGAAATTCCATGATTTTTGGACTTCTATGAGCACATTTCCACAAAGAATTCGTCGTTCATTGCATATCAAACTTCAATGCATAGTCAATTCGTAATTGGTGTTATTTACTTCTTGCTTACAAAGAAAATAGTAGACAAATTTGCTACATACTGCACTTTATCAAAACTTAATGGTTACATAACATCATGAAATAAGGGCTGCTTGGGCACATGAAATATCCGTGAATTTTTCAAACCATCTCTATAATCTTCCCAGAAATCTGGCACATTTTCAAAAACCCACCATGAAATGGCGCATTTCTCTAACGAATTCGGTTGGAATGGTCTCCAACAAAGTCATGTATACAAGTCATGCTTCCATTTTGATTCTCAGTAACTATCGGTGCAGTTGATTGCTTGGAGGGACTTTGCCTCTAAAATGACCTATTAAACCATACTCGGTTATTCGCTAACTGCCACTACAAATTCTGTCAAACTGGAATATATAAAAGTGAATCTGTCATGTGATCATTAACCAGAAAATTCTGGTCACAATGTAACACCCGACTTTAAGTTCTCTCCACCGTTTTAACACTTGAACAATAAATACTAGTTGCATACTGAAGAGAAAAATGAAAGTATACATAATTGTCATTTTCGCAAACCTGTGCATTTTAGACAAATGTACACACAGTCTGTGAAAAGCCAGTTACATATAAAAACAGAAACTGCATGCTGAGTAAAAACATTTGCACAGAAAGTCAGCGTTTGCACAGAACGTAAATTTTGCCAGAAATTGACCATGAAACAAAAACATAAATTGTGCAAGCAAAAATAATTTCTGTAATTGACATCATGGCAAACAATGGCACTTATCAGCCACTTTAATATGCATGACAGATATGGAAACTTTAAGCTATACCTCCAACATACAATGGCAATACACTATACAAGGCATAAGGCATACAATTAACAAACGCAAGCAAGTCACAAGATGCCGCTATGCAGCACTCTACTCGTACAAAAATACATGCACTGCCAATTTACTAGAATACTTACTGTCATGTTTCACAATGAAGTGTGACTCATGCCACGCAAACAATAATTACCTATTTTGCAGCAAACCTTTTCTGAAAGCAACAACAATTTTCTGCCGAATCGGTTAATTGATTGATTGAGTAATCGTTTTACATCCCACTAGACACAAAATAGGTCTTTACAGAGACGTTCTTCACAGCCAATCTCTTGGCTTAGTACTGAAAAACTAAAGACAACAAAAGCAAACATTCATCCATAACAAAATATGTTACAATATAAAATTAACACAAAAAACTGAAGCCAGGTTTGGTCGCCTCCTACGAACTCCGGCCTGGAAATGGAACGGGTCTATTCTGGAAGGAGTAGATACGTGTAGATAAGTCAGGAAGTAAACGAGTAAGGAAGTAAATAAGTAAGGAGGTATAAGTAAAGAAGAAAGGAAGGAAGTTAAGTAAACAAACAAACAACTTATATAGCATCGAAATCAACAAACGAATCAGGACGCATTACTGCATCAAAGCCCGTACGTTAGTTAGTTAGTTCGAGTTTAACGTCCCCTTTCAGCACAAATATGGCTATATCAGAGACAAAAGGTCAAGGGTGGAGAGCCATCTCTACCCAGTGAAGGAAGGCCAGCGATATATTAACCTCAA
>Ga0209780_1000598_pt1 | contig 20089 bp, 14 predicted proteins | sample WorMetexBAHAMAS2_FD_187384 | JGI IMG/M metagenome (GOLD analysis project Ga0209780, IMG submission 187384) | Marine gutless worms symbiont microbial communities from Max Planck institute for Marine Microbiology, Germany - Inanidrilus exumae... | ecosystem: Host-associated > Annelida > Digestive...
TGGTGTCAAGTTATAAAATTTCATATTAAGGAAAGCTGGATATCATTTTTTAATCAATAGCAGGCAGTTTGTTGGCCGTATGTTAAGCCGATTTTGGTTAAATTTACATTTAATATTGGCTGTTGGCTACTACCATTGTGTTAGTTATTAGTGTCCTCTGTCTTTGAAGTTTGAACCAAATTGTTGATGTGTATGCATTGTTGTGGGGTGGAGGGAGTAGGTCTGGTACCATGGGTGGGAGGTCCCCAGGATGCTTCTTTTGGGTTTTACCTAAGAGAAGCCTTCCGAAGCCAGGCCAACACAGAAAAGATATTAAACAACGAGCATCGTTAGGCACTGATATGTTATAGGAACTGATGAATATCAATTACACAAGATATCACATTGAACTGATAAATAGATCTTGTGGTGGTTGGTTAGTTTCCACCCTGTTGTGGGCGCTAGCATAATAACTTAAATGAGCCTTCCCCTATCTGTCCCATTTTGGGTCGTCGATGAACAAAAAGGCAACGTGGTCGGGAAGTTACTGTATTGTTGGCCATCCTTAACCTGGCGGAACTAAATCTCCACCCAAGAGCTTGTCCCCAATATAGCCTATTTTTGTGTTGAAAGGTTACGTTAATCTCCCAACCATGTACGTCGTTGTCAAACAGATGTGGGGGAAGAACGATGCTGGAGTCAGCCATCATGTAACAGCTACAGAGAAGCTAGCCAGCAGCAGCGGCAAGCCAGCCAATAGGCATCTGATTGCTGAGGATGCCATCTCAATTCAGAAGACGATAGGCAACGGAGAGTTTGGGGTGGTACAGCAGGCTGTCTGGACAAATGAACACGGAGAACGAGTGAGTGCAGCAAACTGTTGTTGACTGACATGAAGGTAGTTTTTCATACTCAATAGTGCATGGATCTACACTGAACAGTGAAGCATTCGTCTTTTACTTGGACTTACTTGGATTACACCAACTCTCTGTAATCCTGTCACAGCATGCTCTAAGCTTCACCCCGCCTTCCCGACGGTCCCATGTGTATTAATAATGTCTATTAATAGGCTAGCATGGCTCGATTTGCTGCTATGGCCCTGCCAATACTTTATTCTGATTACTTGGAAACAAATCTTGAAACGAACTGCATGAGCAGAACACAGTCTCCAAGAGTTGGCCATTAATATGTTGCACTAATGTAAGCGACAGATAATTGGTGAGATAATGGCCAGTAAGCCCGACAGCACTCACACAGTAGTGCATGAGAGAGGTAAGGACAATGACGAAGGTGAGTGGGAAAGTCATACCCCTCAACAGATTGTTACTTGACTTTGTGTAAGTGATTTCATCAGGGATATGTACTGTCCTGCAATATTTCATCAAAATCAGCATGTGCAACTGTGCACGTAGATTTGTTTACTTAGCTGTTTTTTTGTCAGTTTTAGGTCGACTCTTCTGAGTCGACCAAATGAAGTGGGTCTCAAATGTTTGTCCGTCCGTCCGTTTGTGTACGTCCATCCACAAAAAGCTTTTTCGATTTCAATGAAATTTGGCATGTAGGTAGAGGTTGATGAGTCAGGTCCACCAAAATAGTATATGCCCCTATGTGCTTGACTTATCTATGGTCATATCTGTGATCACATGACAGGCTATGCATTAACCAAAATATGGTGCTAACGTGATTTCAACATGATATAAGCTGTGAATGAGGCCGTAAGTCTGTTACCATGATCAGTGATGGGCACTAGATGCAAAAAGTAATCAAATTAAAATGTAGTTAAACTTGAAGTTATTCTTATTTTTAAAATTTAGTACAACTAAACTAAAATAAAGTAGTTAAACTAACTTAAATTAATTTCCAACATTTTTCACACTTACAAGTTTTGCAATCCAAACAACAGCATTAAAGAAGCGCTGACCCATGCAGCCTTTCATAAGCCACCAAAGCATCATCAGTGTATTACTGTCAAACAGTGCCAGCCTGTGCCAAGTGCTGGTTCAGAAAGTACAACAGTCACAGTGAACAACTCGACACAAACCAGTCTGTAATGTTTCTACTGTCTACCGCCACCATCGGCGTGACCAGCTCCTAAATTATCAGGAATGTCAACATAATGCTTTAATGCTTGACAATGGATCTCAAGAAGGTGTGCATTGTAAGCGTTTTGTCCTGCATATGACATCGTCTAGCAGTTAGAACTTGTGCAGATGCACTGAAGAAAAAAGTCCACTGCGGCAGAACTTGCAGGAGTGCAATGCAACTTCACGAGGCATTCATCAATGCTACCACACAGTCCATTGTAGTAGACGCACATGATCATTTAATAATTCAACAGCATTAGTAAGTAAGTAAGTAAATAAGTAGGTAGGTAGAGAATATTTGTAGTGCATCCAAAAGCCATTTGTGATTTGCTTAATTTGTGTGGATGATGTGAATTGAATATGCAAACTACTTAGATTGCTCAACATTACGTCTGCTATACTGTTAACGCTCGAAGTAAGGAACAGTACATTCGGTAACTAATTACAAAATAGTTTTTAAAATTTTAAAGTAGTTAAACTTTCAGTTAATAGTAACTAACTATAAAGTAGTTAAAAGTAGTTGTAAAAACTAAAAAAGATTTAGCTGAAATTTTCGTTGCAACTTTTTTAGTTTACCTGTGCCCATCACTGACTGTGATCGTTCTCAGTGACTTCCGTTTCATATTAAGGGATTCAGATGTTGGTGATTTGTCAACATTTATGCAATTTTTAGCCAAATTATTACTGCACATATACTGAAGCAGCTATTTATGACCTTCTCGTGAAAATGCTGTCACCAACATTTGATTCTTTGACCCTGATTTTCTTACAGAGAGTGATATATAAGTGATTGTAGGACGTTTTCAGTTGTTATTTTCATTGTATAAGCTGACGATTTTTTATAATACTAGGTAGATGTAGATGTAGCAGTTTAGCAGAGGTAATGTTGAGTAATCTAAGTAGTTTGCATATTTCCAGAATCCAGCAGTAGAGACACTGCCTGTTGTCATCGTGAGTTGCATAGACTGACAAGTGGTTGCTGATGTATGAATTGCATTGGTGTCCAGACTAGAGTAAACATACACAGTTTAACCAGTAACTAATGACCTGTCACTTGATGTCTGAGTCACTGGCAATTAGTGGTGTGTGTCGTAGCCGTTGGCAACATTGCTGCTGTTACTGCTAAGGTGTAAAACTGGCAGCTACTAGTAAGCTAACAACTTCTACTAAGTATGCAAGTGCAGTATGCACTGTTACAATTCTATCTGTTCATCCTTCACACATCAGAGCCTTGTCAAAATGGTGTGGCATGTTTACAAACTTTTCACATCTGGTAAGCCGTCATTTTAAGTTTCCACGTTAGAAATTGTGGCAAAATTCACTAGACTAGACTGCCAACTGCAAGGTATCATGCTGGGATGCTCTCTTCCCTTTCTAAACCAAATCATGTGACCCTGAAGAAGCTCAGCCTTCGTCACAGCTCTGTCCAGTGTCACGGAGACTGGCAAATTAACGTCACATATTAACAAGTACATCCATTTTCGGACACGGCCGTATATCCACACATGCCGATGCTACGTTCACATGCCACGCGAACTTGATAGGCACGGCGTGGAGTCAAGAACTGGAACATTCATCATCCTTCACACGCTGGCCGATTCGTACGAATGCAAAATGTGACACCGCTAGCTTTATCCTCAGTGGAGAAATCCGTAATAGTACAAACAAATAAGCAAACAAACGAACAAAAATTACAAAAAGTAAATGATATATCCACACCTTGCCTATCGGCATGTGTAGATAAAAAATACGAACATACTGTTTCAGTTATTACTATTATTGTTTTAATCATTTGTGTTACCTCTGTGTGTGTTGCTACCAGTGCTATCATCCAGTATGCACTGTTACAATTCCATCTGTCCATCCTTCACGCTTCAGAGCCCTGTCAAAATGGTGTAGCATGTTTACAAACTTTTCACATCTGTTAAGCCGTCATCTTAAGTTTCCACATTAGAAATTGTGGCGAAATTCCAGTTGCCACAATTTCTGATGTGGAAACTTAAGATGATAAGTAAAGTAAGGAAGTAAGTGAAGTAAGTAAGTTTGTGTCAGGAGATCAAATAACAACAAGAGTGAAACCAAGAACAATACAGTACAAGCTACACACAAATGTGTAGAGAATTACAAAAGTAGTCTGTGTAACAGTCATGACTGAAGGTTGCAAAGTGGTTTATTTTTGAGACCGTGTAGTTTAGTGGCAAGTTATTAACCAGCCATGTCTGTCTTGTGTATGTATAGCTTCCAGTGGCAGTGAAGTGCCTTGCCAAAGATAAATTGAAGACGCAGTTGGCTGAGTTTCTGCTAGAAGCTGCAAATATGTGTTCCATTGATCATGCCCACATTGTTCAACTCCATGGTGTCGTACTCAGTTCTGACTCCCTGATGCTGGTAAATGGACTTGCAGTTGGCAAATTTGATTTTGATTACATTGTTTAATAATGCATTTGCTTATTAATGCACGATGTGTTATGAATTTTTGGATACCATTTTAATTGCTGTTTTCCTCATTCTCAACATTATACTGACAGACTGAATCAGAAGGTTATGAGATTCTTTGCAAATGATGTCATGGTATTAGTTAGAAACACTTGAGTGTTCAGTTGAACGTGTTCTTAGAAGAAATAACCAGGTCTTAAAATTAACTTTCATGCCATTTAAATTCTATGCTGAGATGTCATTCACAGAGATTTGTGGACGTGGATATTTTGGCATCCGTCCGCATCTGCAGAATTTACTGTCCATGTCCGCAGCTGTCCAACAACAGGCATCATCAGATGGTTGGTATCCAGTCTCACCAGTAGCAATGTCAGCAATGTACCCCATTCTATCATAGACTAAAGGAATGAGTGATGTTACGAGTTATACAGGTTAGGCCTACATAGAGCAGTTAATTGATTCAAAAATCGAAACTGAAAATCAACGTTCATTAAGCACGTGCACTACCGTACCGTGCAGTTGATAACTTGATGCGTCTGGTGTTTGGTCTTTTGGTCAAGATCATCAATTGATGACCTTAAAGGATACATCAGTGTCTAGCCATTTGTGGACGGGTCCACACATCTCAAGTCATTCATTACCCCCTACAGCTGTAACACAGCACAAATGAAATGTGCGTTAAGACCACGATTAATGCACAATTGCAAAAATTAATTGCGTGATTCACACGAATAAAAAATTAGCTGCTCAACAACGCTACTTTTCTTACAGTAATATCTAGAGGGGTTGGTTACGTTTGTACTTTTGTCACATGATAATTGGCGTGGTATGTTCAGGTGACGGAGTTGGCACCAATGCGAACGCTGCTTGACTGTTTGCAAGACAGGCTCTTGGGCCACACATTTGGTGTGAAACTGCTCTGTGACCTGGCGCTTCAGATAGCTGATGGAATGGCGTATCTTGAGAAGAGACGGCTTATTCACCGTGATTTGGCTGCTCGCAACATTCTTGTTTTTGCCAAGGACAAGGTAGTACCTTCAAATGGTGGTTAAGACGTCCGGCTTTTGCTTTTTAAGTGATAACACAGTTCGACAGTTGGTCCTTATTGCAGTGTTTTTGGCTGTGTGGCGCTAGCGATGCGTGGATAATAGCCATCATCGTGTGTCTGTCTGTCTGTGTGTCACATGCACGCCAGTATTGTATCAAAACGGCTAAACGTAGGATCACGCAAACAACGCCACGAGATAGCCCAGGGCTCTAGTTTTCTTACGCCAAAAGTCGTTGGTGGACGACTCCCTTCCCCCTGAAATTTGTGCTCAAAGTGACCCACCCCCCTTTCAAACAGCACAATTTCGACCAATATCCGCTCATAGTGCCTCAACTGTGAGAGCTAGCGAAAAAAGTTCAATTAGCACTAATAGGAAGTCGACCATGCTCTTTACAACGAGCCATAGATGAATTGTGTACGTTACCCTTAAGTCCCCCACAGGGAGGCACAAGCGATTTTGCTATTTTTTCACTAAATTTCAAGTTCTGTCGAAAAACGTCTGCTGCAAAGTACCTTCATGTGAAACTTCCAGCAGCATAGTTGTAGCTACATCATTCCTCTATTTAACGGTCGATAGATGGATTGCGGGCGACGTCCCCATGTACCTAAAATTTGCGCTCAGTGACCCACCCCCGTCAGAAAACGCTGATTTCGACAGATTTTGCTTAATAGTGCCACAGCCTTGAGAGCTAGCGAGCATTGCAATTATCGCTAATAGGAAGTCGACAACGCCCTTTCGATCATGCCATAGATGAATCCTGTGCGTTACCCCTAAGCCCCCCAAAGGGTGGCTCAAAACTAGAATTTTGACATTTGGCGTTGCCTTTCATTTCTTTGTTGGAGGTAATAGTAGACATGTCAAATTTAATACGTGGGTTGAACATAGCAAGTCCCAGCCTACAGACGACAAATTGTCCCTGAAACGTGACCTCTTTAATTTTTGGAAAATAAAGAGATAATATCTCGAAAACGGTACGAGATAGTCTCATAGTTTCTATTAAATTCGTATAGGCGTATACGCTCTATCGAATGGTTATGTTATCGATGACCTTGGGTGACCCCTAAGCACATCAAACACGTCAATTTCTACATTATGCATTGCTTTATGCATCTTCGTAATTGGTGAACTGATCGCAAAGACTACAAATTTGATGTACAGGTTGAATGTGCAAGTCACAGCCTACGGATGACAAACTGTTCCTGATAGGGGTGTGGTCAGGTCATGAGACCCATTACAAAATTTTTGGGGCTCCAATCCTATCACTGGAACGGCTGAACCTAAAGTCGTCAAATTTTGTACACAAGTGTGATATATCAGTTCTAGCAACATGATCGCATATCGCCAACAAAAAAATTGTGGAACGCTGAGCTACTTGTATAAACCAGTATGCAGCATCAGACAGGTTAGTATTTCCTCAACGACAATAAATTCATTGTTTGTTGTAAGAATTACCATGCACTTTTGAATCAGGTGGATGGCATATTGCTGTCAGACATTGAAGATTTTCATTTCATTGTGTGTTGTAGATTAAGGTCAGTGACTTTGGCTTAGCACGTGCACTGGGAGTTGAGAAAGACTATTACCAGAGTCAGCCGAATTCTTCACTTGTGCTGCCAATTGCATGGTAAATTCAGCCTGTGTTGCATGATTTAATAGAACTGCTGATACATGCATGCTTTTGTCAGTTGTGGTTGTTGGAAATGGCAGCAATTGAGATTGAGTAGTCATTTTGGCTCTGTGTATAATTTTGTACTCATTCTGCTTTGCAATTACTTTCCTGTCATTTTGCTTGATACAATTTTTATGTTTGTTGTCGTGCCAAGTGTCATGCCCTCTGTCTGATTTGCTTGCGACATATAATAGTATGTAATTTTGTAATTGATTGATTGATTTATTCATTGGATGATATGACATGGGCAGGTGTGCTCCAGAGTGTGTGAATTACCTAAAGTTTACCTCTGCGTCTGATGTTTGGTCTTTTGGTGTCACACTATGGGAGATGTTCACAGGTGGTCAGCAGCCATGGGAAGGAATGACTGGCCTTGAGGTATGTTTCGCCTGATTTTATTTGACTAAAGATTAGTCATTGGTTGCATAAGAAAAACGTAATGTGTGGTTCATGTATGTTTTTGGATTTGGTCAAAATGTTGTCAGATCTGTTCCTTTTGAATATGCTCTACAAAATGTCCAGAAAAAAAGCAATAAAGCGACCTTTTTGCTACAAGTATAATAATTGCCACAATTTATGCTTTGAAAATGCAGCACATAATTGATCATGATTACCCATGCAGCACTAGCGATGCGCAGGTATTAGCCATCATCGTGTGTTTGTGTGTGTGTGTCTGTCATACGCCGGTATTGTATTAAAACGGCTAAAGGTAGTATCACACAAACAATGCCACGTGATAGCCCAGGGACTCTAGCTTTTTGACGCCAAGAGTCGTTGGTGTACGACCCCCTTCACCCTGATATTTGTGCTCAAAGTGACCCACCCCGCTTTCGAACACCACAGTTTTGACCAATATCTGAACGAACGAACGAACGACCCATGCTGATTTTGACAAATTTTGCTTAATAGTGCCACAGCCGCGAGAGCTAGCGAAGAAGTTCAATTATTGCTAATAGGAAGTTGACAATGTGCTTTCCATCGAGCCATAGACGAACCCTGTGCGTTATGCCTAAGTCCCCCAAAGGGTGACTCAAAATGAGAACTTTTACATTTGGCGTTGCCTTTCATTTCTTTATTGCTGGTAATCGTAAACACTTCAACTTTGGTATGTGAGTTGAACATAGCAAGTCCCAGCCTACAGATGACAAACCGTCCCTGAAATGGGCGTGGTCACGTCATGTAACCCATATTAAATTTTTAGTCCCCCTAAGATATCTCTGGAACGGCGTAAGCTAGACTTCAAATTTGGTGTACATGTTGATCACAGCAAGTCCCAGCCTACGAACAACAAATTGTCTCTGAAAGGGGCGTGGTCATTGTCACGTGACCTCTTTAATTTTCGGAAAATAAGCGACAGTATTTCCTGCACTTGGATAAACTCTTTCAGTTTTCCAATTCTACTTCTGGTTCAACACAGAGACCATAAGTGATACACCCAACTACGGCATGCTATGGGGAAGCCAGCTTGGCACCGTTTTTTAGGGTAACTTAATGTCTAGCATATGGAGAAATTGCCATCGGTCCATGTTGTATGGTCCCACCGCTAGGGGGCGCTGCGCTTGGTCTTGTACGAAAATATTAGGAAATCCCCCTCCGACACCCAAGTTTGGAGGCAGATCCTAATATGAAAAACGTCATTTGGGCAATCCGAATCCATACAAATTCAGAGAACGTTTTTTTTTACAAAATTCCTTTTTTTGGAGTTTTGATCTCACGAAAAAGTTACAATCAACGGGGCTTGAAGCATGTGCTCCATATTTTATTTAGATTTGTCCATCCAAATGTTTTTTTTTTTGATTTTTGAATTTTTCAGTACCATAGACTGTAAGACAGTAACAAAAATTTGAAAATACCGTAAAATTATTACGTGTCATAAATCTGTACTTCAGAAAGTTGCTCATTCCCACCCTTTACCGTCATGCCAAATTTTGTAGCAACATGACGAAGCTTAGAGATATTTGGTTGCAAAATCCCATTGCCCCCTATGGAGAGTGACACCAAATCCATATTTATATAAAATGGACTACAACAGAGTTGGTATAGTCAACTCCTCTACAAATTTAGAAGCTTTAGACTGTTGTATACTTTTTCCAAAATATTTCTATACTTTTCCAAAATATTTCTGAGACCCTGCAAGCAGCGTGATATAACACTTTAGCGTCGTTTAGAAAGCTTTCAGTAATGCTTTGCCATGATGACAGATAATGCAAGCAGTTGACGATCCGGAGTTTCGACGTCTGCAACAGCCAGAACGTTGCCCTGACGACTGGTATCAGCTGATGCTGCGGTGCTGGGCGCCAGATCCCAATGATCGGCCCAAGTTCTCAGAGCTTTTCCTCATCTCTATCTCACAGGTATGTTCTTTTGTATGGGTGACTGAACGTGTCTCATTGTAGACTAAATATTTAGTGACACAGTCATTCATGCTTATTCACTTACTGAAAGGGTGAGGAGTGGTTCCCAGGCCAAGATAACAAACATTAAATATGTATATTACCTTTTAAGTATGAAAACAGCACATACAGGCTCAGGGGTTGTAATGCGCCCTGATTCATCTGTTGATTTTGGCAAGATATAAATCATTTACTTACTTACTTATCTACTTACTTAGTTACTTCTTAATTATTTTCTTACTTCCTTAAGAATAGACCCATTCCATTTCCAGGTCAGAGATGGTAAGAGGCGACCAAACCTAGCTTTAGTTTTTTTTCCGTTTATTCTTCATTGTAATATATTTTGATATGGATACATGTTTGCTTTTGTTGCATTAGATTTAGTTTTTCAGTATTGAGCCTAAAGATTGGCTGGGAATAACGTCTCCGTAATGACCTATTTTTTATTGGATGGGACATAAAACCATATTTCAAACAATCAGTCAAGTATTAAAAACTGTTTTAATTTTTATTAAGGTTGTCATTATATCTTATTCCTTTACTGCCTTTATACTGTTAATTGTGAAGGACATGTGACTCATCCAGCAACTCCCATGGGTTTCTGTGAGGCAATTTGAAGGCCCTGCTTAATCTGTAGGGAGGTCGGTAATACTGTATTTGTTACTGTGTTGCTTAATGGCATATACTTGAGAAAAGGTCATGTTTTATCAGGCATTACAGCAGGGACTTGCAGAAGTCAAGGTATAGATGTATCTTGCTGACTATTGTGACAAAACAGCTTTTGCAACTGTATGCTCCGGGGATCTCAGTGTCCTTCAGCTGGGCAGCTTCAGCAGTATTTTATGCCATCAGTAACATGTGCATATATGATTGAGCAGCCAGCATTCACATCACTCAGTAACTTAACGAATGTCGATACTTGCAGATAAAACCAATGCGAGTGATGGCCTCGCGAGACGTGTCAGCAGAGAACTTTAATCCTGTTCTTGAACTGAAAACAAATGACGTCATTGTTGTTCTGTCAAAAACGTAAGCAATTTTATGGAATTTTTGTAGTTGTTTTTTTATTGTATCACAGCTAATATTTTGACCGTTATATTTTGGTGTAGTGTAATGTAATAAGTGCTAAATTTAATGTAATATTTAGTGCATTGTTAATGTAAACTGTGCTAGCGTGAGTTGTGGTTTCTTTCCAAACTGTTACAATTTATTATTTTTACTGTTTACATTTAATTTTTTTTTGAAAACTACCGCTGCTAAACAGCTGTGGCTGAGCAGTAAAGGCAGTTGCTAGTTTGATACCGTCTGTCACATACATTAGTCATGATGATGTCAGTAAGTGCATCCAACCAGAATTGTTTCATGCTGTAGAAATGCCCCGGCTTATCCAGCCTTCAACCACAGAGTACATGATATTGCAGGTAGGTACAGTTGGTGTTTGGCACATGTTGTAACAGAGCACCGCCACTTGACCACCTCAACGTTGCCAACATGTGGAAAGGAGTCGTTGAAAGGACAAACCAGGTTGGATACTTTGACCGGGCTAACACAGCTCCATACATTGAAATTCCTGCCATTGATACTGCACTGCTTCGCAGCAGAACTGTTCGCCCAGGTTGGTTTGTGTCGTCTGCTGTCATATGATCTTGTGATGCAGGCTTACAATGACAGTAACACAGCATTGGTTTGATTCATAATGCACATTGCACAATACTCTATATATACATTGGACTCTTATTTGCCAGAGTTTCACATTAGTGTTAGTTATCGTGTATGCATAGTTATTGGTTAGTGTATATAATGTGTTGTAACTACTGTGAATTTGTCCCTCCAAACTTGAAGCATCTCTGTTGGCAAAATGTAATATGATGTATATGCAATGTAATCTGTTCTTATCTATTGAAAATGCACTCAAGATTATATATCATGTCCTGTTGTCAAAGGCAGCCTGAACAATCTGTACTTGCGGCTTTTATTTTTTTATTTTTTCAAATTTTATTTTAAAAACTCAACTTATAAATCAACTATAATTTCTGAACAGAAACCTTACACAAAATATACTTTTTCACTTAAATAATCTGCCTACTTTCAATTCACTTATTTAATCTAAATCTACTATTATTGTTATATTTTTCTTTTTCAGTTATCTTACCTCAAGAATTAATACTCATTAAATCTCAATATTTATAATATAATTCTACCTTAAAGGCGCCATATGACATAACCTGTGTTGAAAGTGCCATTAAACACCAACCAACCAATCTTGCAGCTTTCTTTGGTGTAAGCTTCACAAATTGTCTTGTTTTATTGCAGTATTGTAGGTATATCAGTACTTGCCTGTATTTGGTTTAGCACAGTAGTTGCTGAGTAATGGGCTGAATTGTTGTTAGGCCAATTTACAGGAAGAGAAAGATGTCGTAAATATCTCAGCGTAGGCTTACACACTGCAGAATACAGCATGGCACAACAGTGTGGAGACATGTTCTTGCTGATGATTACAGTGTACAGTGTATAGGCCTAGCTTTATGTCATTATTTGTTATTACACAAAGATGACTGGATGGATGGTCGTACCTGTTATTACAGCAGAGTCATCTCGGTTTTCACTGTGGCCAAGCAAGAAACTCCATGCAGGCTTAATAGGCTTGCCACAGAACGACTTGCGACACATTGGTCATGTCGGCTATGATGGAGCTGTCTTTGGTGACGTGTCTTTTATTGGTGATAATTACAGCAAACTTCCTATCAAAGTCGCCAGCACACAAGCATCACCAGGTTTAGCCTTCTGTTCTCGCATAATGTCTCGGTTCTTACAGAAAACACTTCACACCCAATGATCCACAGCTGTCAAATGCATTTTTTAAATTACGTAACTTGGCTCATTATGATCAAGTAATATCCGACAATCTAAAATTCTATTGGAGGTCATGCTAGGAATCACATCTGACGTGTGTATGGTGTTTGTAAAAAATAAAACACTTAAGTTGGCCATTGATTAAGCTTGTCGAAATATGGAGTTTCTGTGTATTTTTGTCACATAGCGCTTTCACCAGCAGGCTGGGTTAGCTGACTGCTGACAAAGTCAAGACAAGATAACTTTATCAAATGTGTTGTCAAATGGTGTATCAACTGGTGTACCACATTGATTACTGCTAGAACGTTAGGTTTGCACAGTGAGGCACTAATCGGTGCTGATTACATCTGTGTCTCAAACTGTTGACGAGCGTATGAGTTTACCATACATTTATATCGGTTGTGTTTGTGAGAATTAAATGGTCGACTGTGTTGAAGGTGGCAGTGGGACAATAACAAAGACAACCAATGGTGAAGTCCAGCAACGTCCAAAAACATCATTTCATGGGTATGTATCTGAAATAGTCTGTTGCTTTTTGATATTAATAGCAGTAGATTTACTGTGAAAAGTGTAAACGTGTGAGATAAGATTTTTATGTGAGCACAGCGAGGCTCAAAGACTGTTGCAGAATCGAGTTATAGCGTTATATTTTGGCTGCAGCTGGCTGATTGTCTACGATGTTGGTGGTCTGTGAAACTATTGATCTTGTTCGAACGTGATTGTTTAGCAGAACAGAAAGGATGGCTATGTCCGTGTCTAGTATTGAATCATTGACAACAAAAGAAGATGACAATTTTGATGATTTCAATCTTCCTGATCTTTCGGTACGTCTTTGACTTTTGCCTCTGATTTTAGTTATAATCATCTACTTAATGTATTGTGTTTTTCCAGTATTTATCTCACTAACATAGCACGTTTGATAAGTGTTTTGCACAATACCTCTGATGTGTCGTTTAACATTCTGATGAATTTATAAAAATCCCTTCATTGTTTTAATGCTGTTGGTTATATAAGAGAAAGGAAATAAATCCTGCAAAAAACATGCTGTACAAATATCAAAAGTTAGCTTGCAGGAGATTGTGCCTAACATGGAGTAATCATTTGCATTTCGGTCTGTTAAATCAAACTGAAAATGGTGATGTACCTGTTTAACTTTTTTTCGTTTTTTTGTGTTAGTTTAGATCATGATGTTCCCATGTTCCTTGCTTTTGTTGTTTTGGTTTTAGTTTCTTCAGTTCCAACTACCAGGCCAAGAGATTGATTAGGAAGAACGTCTCCAAAATGACCTAGTTTGTGTTGACTGGGACAGAAAAGCTTAATTAGTCAATCAAATAGAGGAAATTAATTAAGTGTATTGTATAGGATAATGTTCACAAAGATAGGGAGTGAGTAAGTGAATGTTTTATCTGGTAACTGCTTACCCGGGTTCTTCTGGATAAACTGGTTATTGTCCATTCTACCAGAATAGTCCCCTCTGTTTCCAGGTCGGATGTCATAGGAGGCAACTAAACATGGCTTTAGACTCAGTTTTTGTCGTATTTGATTTAGTTAGTCGTGCAGTGTGATAGTGCCCCCTCCCCCTGTTGTAGGCACTAGCATATTAATTTAAATGAGCCGCTTGATCCCCATTCCTTTTTAGGTGGCTGCTGGCGGCCTTCCTTTACTCGTACCTTTTGTCTCTGATATAGCCATATTTGTGTATGGGACATTAAACTCCAACTGTATCATTATTATATATAGGCCTATTTGCCATTGTGTGTCATGGTCTTTGAGCCTGATATTCAATTTAAATTTAAATAAATAAATAAATTTCTTAACACATTAGTTAACGCGATAAGTAAATTCCTTAACATGTTAATTCAACAGCCTGTTAGTTGTTTGATGGTTTGTTGCAGATTTCTTTTGATTTTGGGTCATCATTAATGGATGAAGTGATGAAATCTCTTGGATCATCAACATCTGATAGTAATGAGAGTGCCAGACCATCTGCTTCCATTGCAGAGATATCGTCTCAGCAAGTGCGAGCTGCTCTACCAGCAGCTGTAACAAACGACCAAGCAGAGGTTGCCATGGTGCAGGTAGTTGCTGGCAGTGTTGAATCACCAGATGCGGATTCCGCATCAGATACAGAGTCTGAAAACTGTGACGAAACGACGAGTTCTGAGTCGACGGTTTCTCCGGATGAAAATTGTGCTGCAGATGATGCTGACATCAACAGAAGCTCAAAGACAGTCTCCTCTCCAGCGGTAATGTGATACATATGAATGGTTTCACTGTACTCAGTCAAATGTCTATGTTTTTCTGTGTTTTTGTTTATTTAAAACTGCAGATGAATGGCCTGCTGTGCATATGCTACAGGAGAATGTTAAAATACAGAAATATAGAATAACAAAAGTGTATAAATGTCTCAACACAGATTGATTTTTATGAGGTCATGCTGAGATACTTTCAATGAAAATGATGTCAACCAACAGTGCACCATGTCGTTTGTATACATCATTTGTATGAATATTGCCTTTCCTTCGTAATAGGCTGATGGTGTTAATGATGTATATTTGAGATGAAGAATTTTTTTTCCTTGTGATTTTTTGATGCCTACATATGGCGTCCACTAATATCACCCTATTGTGTGGGTTGTTCATCTTCATTGCAGTATATACATTGATGTTGACTTCTCCTTTGATGCTTTTTGTAAGAATAAAATGTGTTTTAATCGAATGTCAGTTGTGGTCTGGCTATAGTAGCCAGATAAAGCTGCTTTAAATTCACCTGTGAATGATTGTGTTATGATCCTGATCATTCTATGTAGAACTAGTGCTCCCTCGTGCCTATGGTGCTTGGTTACACCTTGTGCCTATAGTGCTTGCTTCTTGTGGCTGTGCATATGCCACAGGAGAATGTGGTTGCTGTTACGGTTGCCTACCGCTAGTTTTGAATGGCCCAACGGTGCTTGCCACCCATTTGCAGCGTCGTATATAGATGGTACGTGGAGAGCGAGCCTGCACATGTGAGCAATGCTCGCTAACCAGCCTGTGACCATCTAGAGAGTATAAGGATGACACATGCCAAATTTGGTCCAGATCCACTCATAACTGGCCATGCATAAGGAACAAAGAAATAGACACATGTACACAGACAGACAGATTCAGTTTTATATGTATATAAGATTCGTGTGTTGTGTTTTGTAAGGCTGGTAGTGTGGTGACTGCAGTGGCTAAGTCGAGTTTCATACCCAAACCAGTTCCAGGATCAGCTTCACTGACAGTGGAACTGGACGATGATTATTCCGGCTCTTCAAAGCAGTCCATCACATCATCACATGGAGTACTTGGTTTACAATCCGAGCCTCTTTGGTTACGACACACTTCCACTGATGACACCGATAGTGGCAGCAACTGCACGGACAATAACGGTTTCAGCTCGGATGCAACAGCAGCATACGATGAACTAGTTGGAAACAGACGCCGGGGTTCTGCAGCCAGTGGCGACCTCAGCTCTGGTCAAGCAGCAGCAGCAACATGGAGAACAAGCTCCGATCTGTCGGCAACCTCAGCCACAGAACTGAAAGGCGGTGGTGGTGTGGTGTTACGATCGCAGCGGTCAACCAATCAGAACATACGTGTGCCACAGGGAATACCTGGCCGAGATTCTGTATCTCGCAAACCATTCACCAACCCGTTATCGTCTGCTGCAAATGCTGACGAATCGGACTTTGATGCGAATCCTTTGCGACGGTTGCGTGACAGTCAGACAGGATTTACCAAGCCCGCATTTCGGCCGACTAGTACATCGGCTGTAGCTCCACGTTCCGCCGAACCGTTACCACCATCGTCAAACAATTTAAATGTAAATCTGTCTTTCTTCGACAAGCTGAAAGAACAGGAGCAACTGCTAAGAAAAGTGTGAATCATTTTGCATATTTCTGTGCAGGATTTTTTTACATCACAATTGTGTTGTTACATGTTGCGCCCATCAGTGTCATCGTCTCTTGTTAAAGATACCTGTCGTTGCATGTGTGGTCGTTTTGCCATCGCACCTTATGGTGATAACGGTATGTGTGATTTTGTCTTTGTGTGCTGAGATTACGTTTCGTGAGTCATTTGGCATAGAACTTTCTGAAATTTTAAACATTTATCGCTGTCATGTTCACCTTCTGTTCAAGCCTATATCCATTGACACTGAAGTGCTATTACAGTTACACATTACACATTCTGGTAATATTCAACTTCGTTAGTTTTTTGATGGCTTTCACGTGAGCCAGTGGTGATCCACGTTATTTTAGAATGTGCTGATGAATGCAGTACAAATGCGTTTCCGTATGTCTTTGATTCTTGGCTTTTTGAAACTGCTGAGTTAGTGCTAATGCAAAGTTCTAAGTATTTGTTGCGGTATTCGAGTATTAGTAGGTGTTGTTTTGTCTTTGTTGTTAAATGTTCTTATATTATTTGAAATTCTTGCAGCCTTTGTTCTGTGTAGCAGCTTCCGCCGAGTTAGCACGTTGACTTAATGTTGTATAACAGTAATTTATTTTGTTTTTTGTCTGTCTCTTGTGATCAGTCTTAGCAAATGCGTTCACTTGTGATGCAGTGTTTGGTTACCTCTGCTTGTATCAAACTGCAGAATTTGATCATGAATATGTTCATGTTAATAAGCCCTGTGCAGTCTTTGTTATGTGTGCATTCAAATTGTGCTTAATTGCCACAAAATATTTATTGGAATAGTGCATTTTTCAGCTTCTGAATTAGTAGGGTCAGTGTATCAAATGCTGTCAGAAATGAAATCAAGCACTTATCATTTTTTTGGATCTAATAAATTGCAAAATTTTAATGTCTGAAGTTATCGGTTAAAAGTTGTTGCTGTCTGCAATATGGTCTTTTAAAGGTGATAGTAATTTCCGTTATTGTGTGATGTTGAATACACAATTCTGATGCAGCAACAATGGTGATGGTGCAAGTGTTAGATAATATATTCTTGCCGCTGTGAAGCTAAGTGATAATGAGACTTAGAGCCAGTTTTACCACTGCAAATTAATCTCCCATTAACGTTAATGAGAGATTAATTTACAGTGGAAAAACCATCACTTATATTGTGTTAAAAGCACAGTTAAATTCCAACCAACCAACCTGATATAATGAGATCATGCATGTTTGTCAGTTACTTTGTCAGTTGATAAAAATTAGTAGGGAGTTTGCCACAGAAGAGAGAACAGTTAGATTTCGGCTATGGTGGTCACAAAGTTAAGAGTTCTACATGGCTTTTTTGTGCCGAAGAATGTAATAAGAGTTGTAAGTGTCAAAGATATCCAAGTGAATCTGGCAAGCTGTACAACCATGATCACTTGGATAATGGTCCTAGGGCTTGTCATGTTCTCAGAATTTGAAAATATTGATGACCTTCAAATGTGAAGGCAGGGAATTTTCTTGCATTCTCGCGTAAGCAGATCAAGTTGTTTTTTTTGAGCCAGCACTACATTGTATTAGAAGGATCTGGACCACGGAATACCATACTTTAACCTAGCCTTGCTTCATAATTGGGACTGTGAAAATGTTTGCCATTTTTTCAGTTGTTTCGTCACACAAAAGGTGTTGTCATATGAACCCTACAAGCATGAAGCTGTTGCTGCCCCAAGCATTGTCCAAAACTTTGAACATCACTCTGCACTGTAGCTTGTGTATAGCACTAAAAGCCTAGAGTACACAGCAGAATGAAGCCATCATCATTTCAATAAGAATGGGGCATTGTGGTGCACATGTACATTGTTGCAGTGTTGTCGTCAGTGATCATGTTTAAGCTTAAATAACATGGATAACGTGGGTTGATTCTTTGTATTCCATTGTGACTGCTGAGTTAGCACATATATTATGTGCCTGATACTTCGTTGACTGCTGCCGTTTTCATATCGTTTATATTTTATGCTGATAGATTATGCATAGGTTTGTGAATAAGTACCATTTGCCCTTTTGAACAGTGTGTAGAGTACACTTTAAGATTAGCTACAATATTTGTTTTACAAACAGTTCATGTGATTGGGAGCCTGAAAATCTATAAAATGGTCTTGTCCCGAATATTGTGCTTGTATACATAAAAGTGCACTGGCAGTCAGTAAAGATTTATACAAGCAGCAGTGTCATTATCATGCAGACCCATTCATGTTTGCTATTGAGAACTAAATGTATGGACATGCGGCATTTATTTCCATCACTAAAAAAGGTAAAGGCTTCCTATACTTGTTGCCGAGCGTTGGGCCCAAAGCTGATCCCGGTGTACAGGCAGTCAGCCCACAGGTGACTTAAGTCATCCACCCGACGGTAGGCTGCCATTACTTTCCTCCAGGCCTGCGGTTACCTTCCCAGCCGCAGAGCATCACCGCCGTTTGGCTGCTACTCTTCTTACCATCCCATGGAAGGTAGAAGGCTGAGTCGACCTGGGATTCCATCACTAGTTTTAAATAATAATGGTAGTAGTGAGTAGTCACCACCACGACCATCACCATGTCCATTTTAGCGGTGGTTTTACCAACCAGTTCTTGCTCGTTGGTTGTCCTCACTTGTATTGAAAGTGCCATTAAACCATTAAACTCCATCCATTCCCTTACCTTTCTTCTTCCACTTGATCAGCAAGAAAACCTCGGGGATAAGTGACACAAATAGTAGCAGTAGTTGTATTTGTTGTAGTAGTATTCACATGCCTATCCTGCCAAGAGGTCATATCTTCAGAATGGGGTGGAGGGGGCAGGTCTGGTACCATGGGCGAGAGTTCCCGCAGATGTTTCCTTTGGTTGCACCTAAGAGAAACATTCAAAGGCAGACCAACACAGAAAAGATATTATACAACAAGAGTCATTAGGCACCGATATTTTACAGTAACTGAAGAACAGCAATTACACAAGATGTCACATTGAGCTGATAAATAGGTCTTGTGGTGCTTTGCTTGGTTAGTTTCCACCCTGTTGTAGGCGCTCACATAATAACTTAAATGAGCCTCCCCTATCTTTTCCCCGTTTTGGGTTGTCACTGAACAAAAAGGCAACGAGGTTGGGGGTTACTATATCGTTGGCCATTTTTTGGCCATCCTTATCCTGGCAGAACTCATTTTCTGTCCAAGACCTTATTTTCAGAGGTAGTGGCAGCAGAGATCAGGTCATTACTGTCTGATATTATACACTGTCTGATACATCGATATGTAGTCTACAGTACATTAAGTAACTGCTCTGTGCTAGGGCTGTTGAGCGATTAATTTTTTAATCTCGTTAATCGCGTGATTAATTATTTTAATCACACGTTAATCGCGGTTTTAATGCACATTTCCTTTGTGTTCTGTTACAGGTGTAGGGGTTTACGAGCCCTAGGGAGTAATGAATCACCAGAGATGTGTGGACTGTGGATGCGGATGCGTCCGCCGCCGCGGTCGGACGCGTCCGCAAGCTATTCGTATTTTGCATGTCCGCGACCGGATGCAGACGCAACCTTGCATGTAACTGCAGACGGCCGGACACTGACATGTCCTTCTAAAGTATCGTTCTCGCTGCAGTCATAACGCGCGCGTTACGGCGGTCGACCGCGATCGATGTGTGAAAGTCTAAAAAATCTAGCTTGTGCATGCCGTCGACAGCCGTAGCACGCCTTC
>Ga0209780_1000599_pt1 | contig 20075 bp, 15 predicted proteins | sample WorMetexBAHAMAS2_FD_187384 | JGI IMG/M metagenome (GOLD analysis project Ga0209780, IMG submission 187384) | Marine gutless worms symbiont microbial communities from Max Planck institute for Marine Microbiology, Germany - Inanidrilus exumae... | ecosystem: Host-associated > Annelida > Digestive...
GTCATCCTATTGCTATAATTGACATAGCCTACCTGTGTACAAAATTTGACGACTTTAGGTTCAGCCGTTCCAGTGATATGATTGGAGCCCCTAAAATTTTCTAATGGGTCACATCACCTGACCATGCCCCTATTAGGGACGGTTTGTCGTCTGTAGGCTGTGACTTGCACATTCAACCCGCACATCAAATTTGAAGTCGTCGCGATCACCAATTACGAAGATGCATAAGGCAATGCAAAATGTAGAAATTTGGGTGGTTTAAGGTGATTAGGGGTCACCCAAGTTCATCGGCAACATAACCATTCAATAGAGCGCATATGACTTCCTATTCAAAATTAATAGAAACTATGAGGCTATCTTGTACCGTTATCGAGATATTTTCCAAAAGTTAAACAGGTCACGTGACAGTGACCACGCCCTTTCAGGGATAATTTGTCGTCCGTAGGCTGCGACTTGCTATGATCAACATGCACACCAAATTTGCAGCCTCTAGCTTAAGCCGTTCTAGAGATATCTTAGGTCTAAAAATTTAAAATGGGTCACGTTACGTGACCACGCCTATGTCGGGACAGTTTTTCATGTGTAGGCTGGGACTTGCTATGTTCAACTTACATATCAAATTTGAAGTGTCTACGATTAACTGCAACGAAGAAATGAAAGGCAATGCCAAATGTAAATATTAGCCCCGTATGGGGACTGACGAGTCAACTGACTGTTTGCAACTGACGTTTGTGCCAACTTCAAAGTTACGTGACAAAAAAACAGGTCGAATATCAAAAATCTGGCCTGAGTAAAATTTCGACATCGTGCCCTAGTTTAGGAATCCGTGGTCAGTTGCCAGCTACCACTGTAAATGGTGGAGGAGATAGCTTTTGAAAACGGCCGTATTTCAGACTTTGAAGGGCTCGTGACCTTGACCTTGACCTTGGATCAGGTCATACTGCAAACCGTCGTGCATCACTCGTCGACTTCTACCTACATGCCAAATTTCATTGAAATCAAAGAAACTTTTTGTGCATGGACGGACGTATGTGTGCACATACGTACGTATGGACGGACATTTAAGACCGGCTTTATTAGATTGACTCTGTCCACAATCCATCCATAAACAATTAGATAGAGGCTGCCGGAAGTTTTCACACAACGAAACTTTGTAGCAAACTTCTATTGACACAAGTTGAATTTTATCGGCAAAAACAGCAAAATGCGTTTTGTGCCACCTACACGGTTCATCTATGGCTCGTTGGAAAGCACGTCGTCGACTTCCTATTAGCGCTAATTGACTTTTTTCGCCAGCTCTCACGGCTGAACCGCTATGAGCGGATATTGGTCAAAATTGTGGTGTTCGAAAGGGGGGGTGGATCACTTTGAGCGCAATTTTCAGGGGAAAGAGGGTCATCCATCAACGAATGTTGGCGTCAGAAAACTAGAGTCCCTGGGCTATCACGTGGTGTTGTTTGCATAATACTACGTTTAGCCGTTCTGATGCATGTGATAGACACACAGACAGACAGACAAACACACACAAACACACAAGGACGGCTAATACTTGCGCTGGCATAGCTTCAAGAGGGTAAAAACTGCACACAAAAGGCTCACAATATGTGAATGAACTTGAAGGTTACTCAAGATCATTAAAAATGGCGCGATTTGATAATCATATATCACTTTCTATTTCACGCCAAATTTCACTGCATTGGTGCAGGGGTGGGGTGTGGATCCCAAAAAGTGAAAAATTTACCGAAATTTTGGAGTATAAATGCCCCACAAGGGTGTATCCCTTCGGCGACTTTTACCAAATTTTCCGAGTTTGTGTGGAGCTTCACGGCAGCCATGTGTTAAAAGTTTGGCATATTCGCTCAAGAGGTTTTGGAGTTATTCTATTAGTGGTCTTTAGTAACGTCCCTCTTGCTGCCTTGCACCGTTTTGGAGATATTACCATTTTCCCACTGCCTGTGGCATTGCAAAGTCCTTCATTTTTGACATGACAGTTCAAATTACCGGCCACTTCATAGACCACATATAATTTCCTATTAGCCTTCCTTGTAATTATGTCTCTATCTTGTACCACTTCCAAAATACTATCATTTATTTGGCAAAATTTAAAGAGATAAGAGAGAGAGAGAGAGAGATATATCATGATTCTGACCACAGTACATAGGTGCATAATCTGTTATTTACGTGCTAATATTCACCACGACATGATCAATCTGCATACCAAATTTGAAATATCTAGTTTAACCCCTGGCAAACAGTATAATGGGCTGCAAAATTTATAAGAAGCTGAGCTACAGCAGACGGATTGTATAATGCACTATCTCACTTGAAATGTTATCAACTGCTGCACAGCTGTAAATAAATTCACACTCGGAAAGGCTTGCAGTAGGTGAATGACCTTGAAGGTCACTCATGATCATCCAAATTGCTGCAATTTGATAGGCCATATATCGCTCCCTATTAGTGGTCTATGGCAACAATGACTCCAACTTGCATCATTTCCAAGACCCTACAATATTTACAGTGTAACTGACTGAACATGACCTTGAGAAGTCCATAATTTTTGAAAAGACAGTTTCAATTCTCAATTCACGTGTGCCTTGCGATTCATGTGTAAACATATCGCAGATAATACATACAACAATTCCCAAGGTATGGGAGACAGAAACACTTCAGACAGCAGAAGTGACCTTCAAGGTCATTCAAGTTTACTGGTAATGGTGCCACTTGATTGGCCACATATGATTTTCTATTAGTCGTCATTGTAACTAAGTTAATATCGTGCACTGTTTCTGAGATCACTTACCTCCTAAAATTTCAAGAGATCACGTTACCACGAACAAATCCTTTTCACTGCATGCATTCTCCTCAATATCAATCAGCACACGAAATGTAAAGTTACTAGCTTCAGCGATTCCAAAGGTATGATTGGGATACCCAAATTTTAACAAAAAGCTCCGCTATCGTGGAGAGACCACACGACGTGCTATGTCAGTTGAAATCAGGTCAACTGCTGCATAGCTGTACGAAATATAACATTTGAACGAGCTTCTGGTAGGTAAATGACCTTGAAGGTCACTCAACGTCATTGGAATTGCCCCTATAGATAGATAGGTCAGGAAGTAAACAAGTAAGCAAGTAAATAAGTAAGCAAGAAAGCACAAGAAAAAAGTAAAAAAGAAAAAAGAGAGAAAGGAAGTTAAGTAAACACACAAACAATTTATATACTGCCGCCGAAATCAACACATGAATTACGGCACATTACTGCCCCGGAGACCATACAGGGCCGTTGGTACAGAGGATGAAGAGAATAGGTTAGGTCAGTGGTGTTTAACGTCGCTTAACATAGCAAAGATGATCAGCGACGAGAATGGCCTTGTGGAAGGCCTTTCAACTGGGTCCTCCAAGAGCTGGCATCTTTGCCTAAGTGTACCCGAAAGTGTCTTCTTTGCAAACGCAGTTCTGTTACATGAACAAAACATGCTCTTGCTTAAGTTTTGCGAAGAGGCCAGTGAGTCATAAGTGGCTGTCACACCAAGAAACACAGTACTGGACTTAAGCTGCAGTTGATGCCCTGTTCGATGTGTACATTGTGAAGTTGCAGAAACTACAGTTTTTCTGCAATCTGGCCTGGTCTGGATTGAAAGTATCTTCTACAGTTACAGCGATATGGCCAACAGCAAGGCGCTCAGCCTCAGAAAGGTTCAAAGCAGATGTTTAGCAAGGAAACTGGACAGTAATTAGCAGTCATTTTTGGGTTCCTTGCCTGGTTTTCTATGACCATCATTTTGACCTTCCTCCACATCTTTGGGATCGCGTTTGTAGGCATTATTCTGAAACATATTGCTAAGGTTCTCCTTTGATGATCCGGCGTAATATGGAGTAACTCTGGAAAAGTAGAACATCAAAAATCATAATAGCTTGTAACTTACACATCGCTTTTTGTAGTGTATCGGTTGCTACTCAAGGACTCAGGTGCCATCCACTTCACAGGTAAGCGACCCTAACATCCAACACCGACAACACAGCGCTTGGATTTAGAGCATTTTGACAGTGTCACACATGGAACACTTTATAGTACAGTACTATCACTTAATGTAACAATTACCATAAACTAAAAATGCCATTATTATCAGGTTAGTAAGTGCTGCTGAAAGGCCATAAAACAGCTAATTGTTGCATTTGAGAATTTGATAATTACTGAACAAAAAAACATCATTAACACACCAATTTGACAGAATATACCATTTCCATGTGAAACGATTCCTACAATTTCTACTATGGTGATAAACCTTCAGCACGTATAGAAATCAAATAATGTTCTAGATCTTGAGACTGTGATCTATTCTGGTAAAACCACACTGCAAGAGGTAAGTTGCTGGGATACCTCATATTATTGTTGCAAAAATATGCTAATAACAACAAAGCCGCATTGCACTGGGGGATGGGGCAGATTTTTTCACGAGGGACAACGTAATGTGACACAAAGCTGCAGCGTCTCACTGTCATGCCATTATTGAGGAGTGAATGATCCCTTTAGCTGTGTGCACCACCGAGGAGACTCCAAATGCTTTTCAATGGGCTGGAAAACCCCACAGAATTGCCCCTGCTCATGGCAGGATCTCGACCCCATCTAATACATGGTTCTTTGCGCGCACAAGAGTCTGTCTTCTAAACGGAATAAGCAGTTTTTTTGCGCAGTATATCTGTGACCTACACACACAGACAGACACAGACAGACACACAGACCACGCTACGGGCAACAACTGTAGCAACAGGCTGCATCTTATGCACTGAGTGCATGTTATTATTATTATTATTATTATTAAAAATGTACTTATATAAGTGACACTGTCACGCAGAACGCTGCAGGGGCACTTTACACAGTCAATAAGGTACCGACATATAACATAGGAAGAAACAGTGAATTGGTAACTAGTGATCCGGAAAACTCGAGTGAAAAAGAAATGTTTCAGTTCTCATCGGGAGGTGGTGAGCGACGATGCAGCCCATACGGCTGACGGCAGACTGTTCCATGCCCGTGGAGCAGCAACAGAGAATGATCGGTCGCCCAGGGTTGATCGCCTAACAGGCGGAACAATCAGAGTTGCTGTGGCTGACGAGCGCAGGTGATGGCGGCCCTCGACGTCAGCTACCCGGCAGATACTGTCAGCGAGGCAGGACGGAGCTGTGCTGTTAAGACGGCGGAATGTCATAACACAGAGGCAGAACCGTATCCGACTGAAGTCTGTCCAGAAGGTGACCAAAAACGCCCACCAGCACTGAGCAGCAGTAGTCGACCTTGCTGATAATTAGAGCTCTGATAAGTGTCAGCAAAGCTTGTTGTGGCAGACATCGCCGCATGCTACGTAGCTGTCAAAGCACTGCGAAGCACGATCGCACGGTGGCAGTCACGTGCGACTGCATTGCGACGTCCGAGTCAATGTAAACACCGAGGTCGCGGACTGAGAAGACCGGCAACACATCAACAGTGCCGATCCATACCGATGTGGTTGGTATCTGGTGCTGACGACAGCCCGACGAGCACCACAGGACCTCGGATGTGATGCTGCCTAACAACACCGAAATAAACAAAGAAAATTTTCCTGGAAAAGATACCACCAGAAGCAATTTTTCAGTACGCAAGATACATGAGTATCAATTATGGTTGAAAAGGTTAGTGCTTTCCAACATATCTTACTTGGAGTGACGGAAGCCACTTTGCAGAATGCAGGTGTAGAAAGAGCACAAAGGAAAGGGACAGGGGTGAGTGGAACATTATCAGGTCTCTAAATACAAAATCTTGATCCGCTCCTGCACACAACACCCTGTAACAGTCAGATGAGCAGGCAACAGCTAAGGCAGTGATCATAGCAATCAGTAACTACATACGTCCGTTTTACGTCGATAGTAGTCCTTCTGCTCCATATTCCTTGTTAAGCCAAAATCGGCAATTTTCATCACATTGTCACTGCCCACTAAGACATTCCTTGCAGCAAGATCTCTATGCACAATCTGTTCAGCAGAAGAAAGAAAACAGTAAGTCACACTTGAGTTCTCAAAATTCATCCACAATACAAGCATTTGTCACGACTTGTATAGCAGTACAAGCTGCTGTATAAGCCAACGGCCGAATCAACGGAAAAGGGCAAATTTCTACCGCCCCCCACATAACCATTGAACCAGTTTTGATAAAACTTGAACCTTAGAACTATCACCCAAAGACTACACCCACGCAAAATCAGATTTCGATCTGACAACGTGGGTTGTCTGGAAGAATACGCAGTTTGCCAATGTAAGGTTTCTTCGTCTTATGCACTGAGTACTCGGTGGAATGATGGACTGATTTTGATAATCCATACGTCAAACGATGTCATTCTGTGCAAGGACGTGTCTATTGTGAGGTTCGTTGACGTAACTCCCCATATAGGGGGTCAAAACCCTCAACCTGTGGGCGTGAATAGGCATTTTCAAGCCAAACTCGCAAAACATTGAAACAGGCATATTATCGAAACTGCTGCTCCGATTCCGACCAAATTTTGCACAACGATAAAGTCCACCAAGTACTCTTCGTGGGTCTTCCCAATATGCGTATAATAAATCTAAGATGGCAGATTGTCGCCATATTGCAAAGATAAAAAAAATCGCCACATCTCAGCAATGGTTTGACCGTTGGCACTGTGAAGCACAATGATCCTCCGAACCACACCGGCAGTTTAAATTTCGAACTTTTAAAAATCCAAGATGGCGAACGGCCGCCATCTTGAACAAGTAGCTCAGCTGTTGCTGACAAACCCACGCGACGCGCTGCATCACAACAAACGGCAAAATTCTAAAACAGTCACATGACCATAACCACAGCCCTTTTGTTGGTGATACGTCATCCTGCTGCTAGAATTGATATAGCCTACCTGTGTACGAAATTTGATGACTTTAGGTTCAGCCGTTCCAGTGATATGATTGGAGCCGCAAAATTTTGTAATGGGACACATGACTTGACTACGCCCCAATCAGGGACGGTTTGACGTCAGTAGGCTGTGACTGGCACATTCAACCTGTACTGCCAATTTGTAGTCTTTGCAATCACCAATTACGAAGATGCATAAAGCAATGCAAAATGTCGAAATTTACGTGGTTTAAGGTGGTTAGGGGTCACCCAATGTCATCGGCAACATGACCATTCGATAGAGAGCATACGACTTCCTACTGGAATTTAATAGAAACCATGAGGCTATCTTGTACAATTTTCGAGATATTATGGGTTATTTTCCGAAAGTTAAAGAGGTCACGTGACAGTGACCGCGCCCCTTTCAGGGACAATTTGTCGTCCGTAGGCTGGGACTTGCTATGATCAACATGCACACCAAATCTGAAGTCTCTAGCTTTAGCCATTCCAGATATATCTTAGGGGGACTAAAAATTTAAAATGGGACATGTGACGGGGCCACGCCCATTTCGAGGATGGTTTGTCCTGTAGGTTAGGACTTACTATGTTCAATCCACACACCAAATTTAAAGTGTCTACGATTACCTGCAAAGAAGAAATGATAGGCAACGCCAAATGTAAAAATTCTCGTTTTGAGCCACCCTTTTGGAGACGAAGGGGTAACGCACAGGGTTCATTTATAGCTCGATGGAAAGCGCATTGTCGATTTCCTATTAGCGATAATTGAACGTTTTTTCGCTAGCTCTCAAGGATGCAGCACCATTAAGCGAAATATGGTTAAAGGGTGGGTCACTTTGAGTGCAAATTTTAGGTAGATGGGGGCAACGCCTGCAATCTATCTATGGACCGTTGGATACAGGAATGATGTAGCTACAACTCTGCCGCTGGAAGTTTTCACATAAAGAAACTTTTTGGCAAAAAACTTTTTGGCAGACTTTTTTCGACAGAAGTTAAATTTTACTGGCAAAAGCAGCAAAATCGCGTTTTGTGCCATTCTTTGGGGGACAAAGGGGTGACGTACACGGTTCATTTATGGCTCGTTGGAAAGCGCATGGTCGACTTCCTAATAGTGCTAATTGAACGTTTTTCGCCAGTTCTCACAGTTGAGGCGCTATGAGCGGATATTGGTCGAAATCGTGGTTTTCAAAAGGGGGTGGGTCACTTTGTGCGCAAATTTCAAAGGGGAAGGGAGGACTCCCACCAACGACTGTTGGCGTCAGAAAATTAGAGTCCCTGGGCTATCACGTGGCGTTGTTTGTGTGATACAATACTGGCGTGCGACAGACAGACACACACACAGACATACGACGACGGCTAATACCCGCGCTAGCATAACGTCGTCTGCATAGAATCAAAAACTGTCATATCTCGGCAACAGTTTGACCGATCAGTGTGAAATTTGGTACACTGATCCAATGCACTCTATCAACCGTTAAAATTTTCAATTTTTAAAAATCCAAGACGGGGACTGCCACCATCAAAAAATAACCATTAAATTTTCATATCCATGGAATTACAGCCATGGAGTGTAGGCCTAATAATAAGGACATAACGCAAATACATGTATATACCTACTTTATAGTGCTGTCCTGCGTGACAGTCTACTCGCTGTGTTAATGTGTTTCATTGCGTTCTGTCAGTGATTTAATAAACGAATATTCTTCTTCTTCTTCTGCTTTACATTAACATTAGTATGTTTGTGGTAGATGTTAATAAATGTCTGGTAAAAGTCATCAACTGAACTAGTCGATACTGCTACAGTGTTTAAACAAGAAAACAACTGAGGTATGCTTTACCTTCTTGGAAGCCAGATACTCCATTCCACGAGACACCTGATATGCAAACGATACAAGACTTTGGTGTGTTAATGTCATCTGTCGTTCTTCGCAAAATAAATTTTCATCCAATGGCATATGTTGATGGAGGTAGTTTCGTAGATTTCCATATGGTGCATATTCCACAATTACCAGGACTGGGCCTAAAACAGAATTGTTCAAATAAGTGCACATTTTCCATGAATAAAAATGTCACAAAACATGTGCAATGACGGCAGATAAAATATTACTTTGCAAAAGTCAAGAGTAACCATAAAACACCTATTCTTGCATATCATCACCAAAACTTGTACATTTGTTACTACTGCATGTGCAACACAAACATTCTATTGCTTGGCAACTTGTCTGCAAAATTTTACATGCACTTAACTGAGTAATAGACTGGCAAACCTTTCAACGTGCAATATTAAACAGAAGATGTTGCCATCTATAACAGTAACTAGTATTGTCACCTGTTTAAGTATTATCGATAATCGAAGTAGAAGGCTGTATTGTGTTGAATGAACACAATACAGTATTCGCCCAAAGTGGTCCGCTATATGCAACAGGTGTTTCCCAGGGCAAACGACATCTTGATCACTACAGCTGTTTTTGCAGGGCTCACTAGGTGAAAGACCAACTGACAGACCGACGGCGATCTACCCCTAACGTTATTATTATTATTGTTATTATTTTATTATTATAGGCACTTATTTAAATTTTTTTGTAAATGCAAAAAAACGTTTGTCGTCAGTGAGACCCGAACCCTTTATCTTCAGGTTGGTACATAGTACGCTATCCACTAGACCACAGGGGCAATTAATCAATTTGCATATAGTAGTCTACTTTACGTAAACGATTCTCTCAATGTTACAAACTGAAATAATTGCGCATCGTGTAATCAGCGATATGCACGTAGCTCATCAGGCGCCATCTGGTGAATACAAATACAAATACGAATGTGTTGTCTGCCGTAGAAATAAATTTTGCGAATCACAATGGTGGTCATTACTGCCAAGTTCAAGGTCACGTGACACAAAAAACTAGGACAAAAGTAAAAATCTGGCCCCGATAAGCATTAGGTATTGTGCCTTAGTTTAAGAATCAGTCGTCATATGCCAGTCCCCATTGTAAATGCGGGAGGAGATAGCCTTCGAAAATGGACGGATTTTCACCTTTCAAGGGCTAGTGACCTTGACCTTGGATCAGGTCATACTGCATACCGTCATACATCGACCTCTACCTACATGCCAAATTTCATTGAAATCGAAGAGACTTTTTGTGGACGGACGAACGGATGGACGGAGCAGGAGTCGAAGTAATGATAGCTCCCACTTGCTGTAGTATATAGTTCATGGCGCCTCCTGGTGATTATAAATGTATCGCATAATGCCGTGATCTGCAGCCGATCATCCACAGCGAAACTTTTGGGGTTACGTTGCGGTATGTAGCGTACAGGCCAGGGGAATGATTTTGAATTGATTCCAACAATAAAAATTAGTCCCATACTGAGACTGACAGTCGACTTCTGCTAGGGCGTTCGGGTCCCTGTGACCTTGACCTTGGATACGGGTCAAGGTCATGCCGTTGTGCATCTCTCATCGAGTACTACCTGTATACCAAGTTTGATAAAGATCGCATAAACTTAAGAAAATAACTGACGTGGTTAGGACCAGAGTTCAAAGGTCATGTGACGAAAAACGAAGACAAATTACAAAAATCTGACCGGTTAAATTTTAGATATTGTAAATTTAGATATTGTAAATTTTAGATATTGTAAGAATCCGTGGTCATTTGCCAGCCCCCATTATAAATGGGGAGGAGATAGAGTTTGAAAATGGTCTAAAATGGCCGAATTACCGACTTTAATGGGCTCCTGACCTTGACCTTGTATCCGGGCATGGTCGTTACCTTTTTTCATCTCTCATTAAGTACTACCTGTATACCAAATTTCATCGAAATCGAAGAAACTTTTTTTGGAGAAACGGACACACGGACGGACGGAAAGTTGTCACCCACATTATTAGGTCGACTTCCAAAGTTTGGAAGCCGACCTAAAAATGGAAACTAGTCATCCCGTACAGATTTATTTTGGCCGTGAGTTTACGGCTATCTGTTATCATTGTGGTTTTCTGGAAGCCTGAAGGTGCCAAAAATTGAAAATTTTCGACAAATTTTTGCGTTTTTTGGGGGGAAAAACGACCCTTTATGGTAAAATTTTCAAAATTCTGTTCTGAAAGTTTACATCGCGACACCTATCGACGTTGTTGTGTGCAAAATTCGTAAAAATTGTCCGACGGGAAATCAATGAAATCGTGTGTTGTTTACCTGACACAAAACACATTTCGGTTCCCTCTTAAACTGTCAGTACTGCGCTGATCGCGCCCAAGTCTTCCATGGCCAGCCCCCAGCATTTAACTCATAAAGTTCCAAACTTCATCCAAATCGGTTCACTTTCTGCGGAGTTATAGCCGGCCGCGTGAAGGCCTTTCTTTGGGCCCTCTGGGTAAATCCAATACTCATAAATATTAACAAAGTTCCTGACATCAATAGTTAATAATGAATTAGACAATAACATGAATATTAATCACAACACTATAAATTTAGAGGCTATGCAACATCAGGACGTGTCTGTTACGCTGGGAAAGACGTCAGCTGATTTGTCAGCCAGTCGAGTGGAGTGAACATTTTGAGTTATCTTCATCTCCTGAGAAATGTGTGACCTCAACAAGCAAAACGAGCACACAGCAGCTGAACACGCTATACATTCCAGAGAAAAAACTACAACTGCGTGGCACAGCCTAGCGTGTAGCCCACGCAGCATAGCAGTGACGCCCTCTAGAGTATAGGTGAAAGAAAACCGAGTAGTGATCGCCCCAGAAAATTCAATACTAATCCCAAGGTCTAGCAGTGGCGCTGCGTAGCCAAACTGCTGATCGACGAGGTGATGTACATCTTTGCCCCTCTTGAACTCTGGATTTACTGGACTAAAGTTCACCAAATTTTTAATGTAGTAGCCACATCATCGCAGATGAATCTTTTGAAATCGGAATTGTGTTATTCCACTCCGTTTAGGAATGCCAAGAAAATGAATGAATTTGAGAAAGCCGATTTCACCCATTTTCACCCTAAAATAAGTTGCCATGGCAAAGTCCCTTGAGCGATCAGAAAAAAAAGTCAAATCAGTAATCTATGAACAAATACCTACCACATGGTTAAAACTTGGTGAAAATCGGTCTGGTGAATCCTGAGATAAATTGGAAAATATTTATTTTAAAGACAGAAACGACGGGGTGTACATCTTTCACCTTTGTAAACTCCGGAGTTACTGGACCAAAGTTCACCCAATTTACATATAATGTATAACCAGATCATCACAGATTAACTATTTTAGATCAGAATGGCGATATTGCAATCCGTTTCGCAATGCCAGGGCGACGAATAAAGGTGAGTATAGGCCGATTTTGCCTTTAAAAATTGTTTGCCATGGCAACGTCCCTTAAGCGATCGACAAAAGGAAGGCCAGATTCTTAATCTTCGATCAAGTAAGTACCTACCATATGGCAAAATTTGGTGAAAATCGGTCGAGTGGATCGTGAGATAATATCTCTCTAAGGTTTATTTTAAAGAAAGGAACGACGGGGTGTACATATTTCACCATCGTAAACTCCAATATTACTGGACCAAAATTCACCACCAAATTCACACATAATGCAGCCAGATCATCATTCGGAATGCCAGGGCTATGAATAAAGACGAATAGTCCGATTTTGCCCATTTTGACCCGACAGTTGGTTGCCATGGCAACGTCCCTTGAGCCATCGAAATAAGGTCAAATTGACAATCTACGATCAAATACCTATCATATGGTGAAAATTTCGCAAATATCGGTCCAGTAGATCTGAGTTCTCTTTCCTCAAATGTTTATCAAAAATGGTAAAAAAAATTAATGCAAGCAGAACATATAGCCCGCGGGATGCATACAGCGCAGGCTAAAAAAGAACTGAAAGTCAGATAAAGGTGAGAAGAGCTCTGGAAGCATCAACGGTATGGAATGGTACTAAGTGTATCTGTTGACAAGGCGTTCCAGTCCTAGAAAGGTGAGCTCATCGAGAGCTCAAAAAGTTGAATTTGAGAAGCTATCTCTCAACGGACCATTGAGGTTGACACTTCATCACGAAGTGAACTAAACAATCGGTGTGTATTGACAGTCATCACCAGATCTGGTACATTTGTTGCATTCAAAAGACACTGTAAGAGCTCATAATGCAAATTCAGCGGCTCTGTCTGTTTCAAAGTGTATGTTAATTTCTACTGGTAATATACATATTCTTCTGGCATGAACTGATTGATATATGGAGACAACGCCTCCTCCTGCATCGTCGCATTCAGCAACTTCTACCCCGTATTCCAACGAGCTGATTTCTGCTGACAGTAGTGTGCAAATGGAATATTACTAGCGTTACACCCTCGCGCCTACTGCGCTCGATCTGTTATGGTTGCTGGCCACTTGTTCTCAATTGCCCAACGGATCTCGCCAGTCATTTGTAGCGGCATACAGACGGCCCGCGCAGGGCAAAAACGTGGGCTCGAGCGGCGTTCGCTAACCTCCCCCATAACCGTACGTAGTGTACAGGGATGCCGTATGCTAAATTTCGTGCAGATCCGCTCAAAACTGTGGCCGTGTATAAGGAACATAGAACAGCCACATACACAGACATTTACGGTTTTATATATACATTAAGACGGTTTAATTCTAAATTAACATACAAGTGCCAGGTATATGCAAATTATCTGTTACTATCTATCTTCAGAACAGGTGAAGCCAGACAGTTCAAATTTGGTACAGACTACAGAAGTGTTGTAAGGACGACGATCAAAGTCAATGGGAAGGGCAAAATTTGGCCATCGTTGTGCCCAAACCACTTAACCAACCGTTACCAAAATTTGCACAGTGATTATGTCGTTGACATCTATCATCCTGCAAAATTACATCCTGATTGGATAAAGGGTTTCATTTCTGCGCATGCGTGACTTCACACATCGAACTGCCATTTGATAGGCCACATACGATTTCCTATTAGTCTTCCATTGCAACTATGACTCTAACTTGCACCATTAACTCTATATGCCAAAATTAAAAAAGGTCACGTAACTAAACACGTCCCTGTTGGGGATAATCTAGTGATGCATGCACTAGTACTCCTCTGTATTAATCTACACACTAAATTTGAAATGCATAGCTTCAACAATTCCAAAGAGATGATTGGGACAAAATTTAAAAGAAACGGTCACATGAGTGACATGACCCCTGACCACACCCAACAGGAGGTGGTTCGTTGGTGTTCGCCCACTAGTCCGCGGGTTCACTAGACTGAGGGTCCACTAGTCCGCAGGTCCACTAGTCCGATGGTCCACTAGTTCGCAGGTTCACTAGACTGAGGGTCCACTAGTCCGCAGGTCCACTAGTCCGATGGTCCACTAGTCCGCGGGTTCACTAGACTGAGGGTCCACTAGTCCGCAGGTCCACTAGTCTGATGGTCCACTAGTTCGCGGGTTCACTAGACTGAGGGTCCACTAGTCCGCAGGTCCACTAGTCCGATGGTCCACTAGTTCGCGGGTGCACTGACTAGTCCTCGTGGATGGTTAGGGTTATTAGCATGAGTAGCCTACGAGTAGGCCTACATTCCAGTAGCAACATGGCTCATTTGGGGTAGAGGTAGGCCAATGGGTTATTGGATAGGGAACAGGTATATGGCCACGTCGCCCTTCCCATACTCAGAAATGACAGTGTCTGGTCAAAACGCCCACAGACCAAAATGCCCCCAAACCAAAACACCCTGGGTCAAACGCCGTAAACCAAAATGCCCCCAAACCAAAACGCTCCCGAGTCAAAACATCCGAGATCAAAACGCCCTGGGTCAAAACAAAAATTTTATGGCAGCCAAAAATCCGGATATCTTAAAGTGAAAATCCGGATGTTAGGCTATTAGCAAAAATTGTGTAAAATGTGCTTGTGGCAGTACTTCAACTTATAGCAAAACCAACAAGTTCTAAAAGTTCTAAAAGTACACGTTTCACTTTTAGTTTCACATATGCGACTTTCAGTAGGCCTATAGGCCTAGTGCGTTGTTTCCATTTCACAGGATGTCAGTACCACTTGGCGACGATCGGCGTGCAACCAAAAAATTATTCTTAGTTCACAGGTTGGGAAAAACGCCTGGGGAATTAGGCCTATCCTCATTTGTAAATATGCTATATTTTCTCGTGATATATATGTATTACAAAAATTTTAAACAGCAAAACTGATGACCTTCAGCCTTAGTCCAGGTCTGGCAATCGTGCAATTTGGTATGCCATAGGCCTACATCACTTGTTAGTTGTCTTCCATTGTAAGTATGTCTCTATCTTGCACCATTTCTGACATATAATCCATTATTAAATTTCAAGAGGTCACGTGACCATGCCCACTTCACGGAGTTACTGTCAATCCGAATGCTAATACTTCGCATGGCCAACCTATGTATAAAATTTGAAGTAGTTTCTAGCTGCTTACTGCAATATAAACCAGTTTGTGTAACAAATTAACAACACTGACATTTTACTGGTTACTACTGTAGTGTAGTGTAGTGTAGTGTAATGTAATGTCTCACTCAACACTCCAATAGCTTGTTCCCTTGTTTGTTTTCCTGGTATGACGTCATCACTTGCAAAAGTAAACAAATCATTGGGCGCGCACTTTCGGGCGCTTTTTCTAAAATTTTCTAATTTTTTTATGTTAATTAATATTCAAATAGATTTGCCAACCAAAAAAATCATTGCATATCATCATTAAGCATTTATTCAGAGATATTTACGGGACTAAAAATTTAACATGGGTCACCCAATATAACATGATATCATGTCAAAAATTAAAAAAATTTTCTCACCCCTGTATGATCTAGCACGTCGATCTCCACCACCGTATAATCGACCCCCACCAAATTTGGTGAACATATCTAATAATCAGTGATTAACGCTACTGTTTTCGATTTTCTATTTTCTTTCCACATCACGAGCGATGTCGCTTAATATGTTGCAGTTAGACGCGAAATTGGTCGAAATTTGGGGTTTTTCTCCCCTCATTTTTGTTAGGGGGCACTTTCAGGAAATCGGCATAATACTGCTTCCTATGAAGCTGAAGCCACATCATGTGGAAAAGTTTCAAGAATGTCTGTTGATGGATGTCAGAGAAAGTGTGCTGACAGATGAAAAGAAACATGAGCAAAACATAAGATCAAGTTCGTAGAACAGGCAATCTAATAAAACAAACACAACAAGGCAAACATGCATCTGTAACAATGTATATTACATAGTAAAATTAACCCAAAAAAACTAAAATGAGTTTACCATCATTCTGTGTGCAGCAACCAATAAGATTAATAATATTGTTATGTCGTCCAATAGACTTCATGATTTCCATCTCTCCTAGTAAATCGTTCAATTCAGTGTCTGTTGCCTCATCTGACAGACACAACAACTACCCGTAACAACTGAAAAGCAGACAGTTGTGACGTTTGAATTTTAAAAAACTAGAATGACGATGCTACAAATAGAGAAAAGTTTTGACAATGTTTAGATATTATGACAATGATCACAAGCGTAAGAGACCAATAGAGAGACATGCATACAAATATAATTGCCTAGCAATTTGCAACTGCCTTACAAAAAATAATATGCAAATTTATAACGCGTACTGTGTCAAGCATGCTTGAATCGAAATAAAAATCACTGCAGCTCCTCATATCTTGCTGCTGTACTGTGTCTCAAAATGCCTCAATTTTGAACAACAGCATCCAAAAATGAACCAATTTTAATAATTTTTAGTATGACAAATCCTGAGGAAATTCTGTATAATCAGTTGTGAATAGTCCACAGCACCTGAATACCTTACCAGACAACCTGGTGAAATGCATCATAAACATGTCTTGTTGGTACTATCTACTGACTTTTTTGAGTTTCCAACTGGTCACAGTTTACATATGACATGTGTAAAATATATTCATAATCCTGATGTTTCATTTCTTCACAATTTTGCCCATAAAATTATTTAAAATGGCTGATTTCGATTTAGTTACTCAAAAAAACAAGGGGCATTTTTTCTGAAAAAAAGAGTACAGTTACTAATGCACATGTGGATAATATGACATAAAACTGTGAAAAAAATACCTCTGAGCATTTTCACGGCCACAATTCTTGGTTCTATGCAACTGTCATTTCCATACACATATCCTTTGCAAACTTTACCAAAGGCTCCTTCACCAAGCAACTCTCCAACATGTAATCTATAAAAACAAAAACCAGTTTATACTACTACCACCACGTTCTAGTTATTCTAACGCAGTATATGCTGCAATCGTATGTCCATCTGTCTGTCCATCGTCAGTTCGTCCGTCACAAGTCGTAGTTCTACCAAGACGACTAAACCTAGGATCATTCAAACAACGCCGTACGATACCCCAGCCACCCTACAGTTTTCTGATGCCCAGTATGTCTTTGAAATTCAAACGCGATCACCCCAACGCGCGCGCCAAAAGAGATGGGCTAGGTTACAACCGGCAATTTTCTCGCTATATCTCAACAAGTAGCTCAGCTGTTGCTGACAAACCCGCGCGACGCACTGCATCACGGCAAACGGCAAAATTTCAAACAGTCACGTGACCATAACCACGCCCTTTTTGCTAGAATTGATATAGCCTACCTGTGTACAAAAGTTTAACGACTGTAGGTTCAGCCATTCCAGTGATATGATTGAAGCCCCAAAATTTTTAATGGGTCACATGACCTGACCACGCCCCTATCTGGGACGGTTTGTCGTCCGTAGGCTGTGACGTGCACCTTAAACCTGTACATCATATTTGGAGTCTTTGCGATCACCAATTATGAAGATGCATAAGGCAACGCGAAATGTAGAAACAGGTGGTTTAAGGTGGATAGGGGTCACCCAAGGTCATCGGCAACATAACCATTTGACAGAGCGCATACGTAGAAGCTAACAATTTATTTTCATTTTCTTTGTTTCAGTTTTAGTTTCAGTTTCACTTCAATTTTGTGTTTTTCTTTTTCCACTCGAATGTTTCTGTAGATGTAGCAATTTTACCATTAATAGAAATTTTTAATGCCAATAACACTATAACCATTATTCATTTGCTTAAGAACTATAATGCAAAATTTAAAGTGATACAGCTTTATTATTTACACAAAATTCACAAGACATTAAGCCAAAAACCCACTGAGCAAACTAAAGTTATGCAAAACTACATATGACCACTAATGAAATATTCAATCCGACCCTTTAGGTGTACATGTTAGCAATTCAAATAGAAACTAATTCAATAAATTAGCCACGTACGGAGCTAACAATCGACTCTTCAGAAGTGGCGTTTCTGCCAACTTCAAAGTCACGTGACACAAAAAACTAGGTCAAATATCAAAAATCCGGCCTGATCAAATTTAGACATTGTGCTCAATTTTAAGAATCCGTGATCAGTTGCCAGCTTCCATTGTAAATGGCAGAAGAGAGGTTTTGAAATTGGCCAGATTGCCAACTTTCAAGGGCTTGTGACCTTGACCTTGACCTTGGATCAGGTCATACTGCATACTGTCGTGCATAACTCATCGACCTCAACCTACATGCCAAATTTCATTGAAATCAAAGAAACTTTTTGTGTACGGACGGAACTACACCGTGATTCAGAAAAAAAACATCCACTGACATATTGGCTATAAGTTGAGGAATAGTCGTCTGATTTTAATAATTTTTGACATCAAAATTCCTCACATAATTTGACATCGCATGACAGCTTAGTTGTGCACCTCACCTAACTAATGTGTCTACACTACCTTGTAAAACTTATCGCAAGTGTTTTGTCGCCGTACATTAGAAACACGCCTTGTTTTGTGACAAAAGTTACGTTACACAATTCATTAAATGTGAAAATGTTCACTAACACATAGAGGAAATGTTGTTTTGCTGATGTTATTTTGTTCAATGTCACTGTTTGCAGTAAGTTTTACACAAAATGCGTTATAACGCTTCACAATGGCTGCACGTGACTGAAAGAGTCAAAGAACACTGTACGAACATTTGAGACCGGCTTTATTAGGTCGACTCTGTCAAAGAGTTGACTTAATAATGACTCAGTTTGTGACAAACAATAACAGTCCACCAATAGGAGGCTACGTCCGCAATTATTTGCCTAATCAGTTCAACAGTTACTTGTATGCTCAGTAACAATTAACAACTTACTGAATTCTGTTGATTTCCCACTGTGGATCAACTGGAATATCCAAGCATGGAAAATATATTGAATTTTCTTTGAGTACAAGTGCACGAGTCTTTGGAGGACGACGACGTTGCCAACAAATTGCAGTAAGGACAACAACTGCTGCGACAAATAGACCTAATGCTATTATTACTGCCATAAACAAAACATTCGGCGTCTGCGTTTGACCAAGTGGCTTTAAATCTAAAATTTCAATCCAAGCACTGTGTCGTATTTGGCCATACATATTGCTAACTAAACAGGTGTACCAGCCACCATCAGAAAGTGTCACATTGCGCAGCATCAGTCGCTCCATGTTCACTGTACCACTCTGCAAAAATAAATAAATAAACTTTCAAAATAAAAATACAACTGACACACAAAGTAATGCATAACAACAGGTGTACTAAGTTACAAGTATTGGGCAACGCATGCGCATTTGCTGCCATGGTAACGTAACTGTCCGTCAGTCTGACACAGTATCGAAACAGATGAACCCACATAAAGCCATCAACAATAGGTAATAGCCATTGCCATATTATCAGTGTGCTGCTAAGTAACATCATCTGTTTTATTTACTGCATTAGTTGTGTGATGTAGGCAATGTTGCAAGCTAGACGCCAACTGAATTTCAGCTTCTTTTTCGGTTTCAACACCAAATGTGGTGAATTTATGACTTTCAGGCTTCAGCCAATATTCCGTTTCAGTGGAATGTGGATTTCAACTTTCACCTTGACTTTTGTATTCAGCCTTTTATGCAAATTACAATTGATGGCTGCCTAATGTAACTGCGGATCGCAAGGAGTCTCTCATACAGCAGCTCTCGTTCAGCAGCTGGCCTCTGAAATCAGGGATGTAGAGAGCACTCGAGACCAATTTTACGCGGCCTTGGTCTTGATACTTATGGTCTTGGTCTCGGTCTTGAAGGGTCGGTCTCGAAATTTTTCAAGACCAGCTGTGTACGGCACCTGTGCGTTGTACGGTGCAGTCATAACTCGAACTGGCGTCACATAA
>Ga0209780_1000600_pt1 | contig 20052 bp, 8 predicted proteins | sample WorMetexBAHAMAS2_FD_187384 | JGI IMG/M metagenome (GOLD analysis project Ga0209780, IMG submission 187384) | Marine gutless worms symbiont microbial communities from Max Planck institute for Marine Microbiology, Germany - Inanidrilus exumae... | ecosystem: Host-associated > Annelida > Digestive...
TAACATGGTCAGAAGCTTTGCTAGCATCCAGTGATGCCACATACACCGACGGATCCATGGGGGAGGCAGGGGGCACAGAGGGCACGTGCCCCCCAAACCCGAAAACGTATTCAAATATTTGAAGATACAATTTTCCAGTATTCTCCTGCAGTCCTGCTAGGCGTCTTATATCAACATTTGCCGACGATAGGCTGCTACTCTGTGAAACCAAATCCGTGTCTGTGCTAACATTATCAGGGGACTAGTGGCTGTGCAGTGAAGTGAGTTTTCCCTGAGCGATTGCTAATCTCTAGGGTGGCGGCGTGGCGTAGTGGTAACGGAGTTGGTCGTATCAACGAATTTACTCTACGTCGAGCCCGGACCATAAAACAGCTCATAAACATAGCAGCTTAGCGCCATTTCAGACATATAACAACACCAAAAAGCGTTCAGCTTCAGGGGGGCTTCGCCCCCTGACCAGGGGCTCTGCCCCGGGACCCCACTGGGGGCAGAGCCCTTAGACCCCCATTATAGGCTCGCGCTCCGCGCTCGCCATGCCCCCAATCTCTACTCCTGGATCCGCCCCTGGTCACGTCAACTGTACTGCAATTAGTGAGTGACTGTATCCATATTTTTTCATTCTGCGTTTCTAAAAGTTGCGGAACTTTGAATAGCCCTACATTACTCCGTGTCTCAATAATGAAATAAGGCAGAAATTCAAATCCATTTCAGTACAGCACAACTTGGCAGAAAACATATAACATTTTAGCCACACTTATTGCTATTCATTTAACGTAAACTCTGCAAGTTTCGACAAAATATGCAGCCTAGTTTAAACACTGAACTTGAAAACTTCAGTTTTCGATAGGCCTAGGTGAATGTCCAGTGTTTACTAACGAACTGTCAGTGGCGTCAGTTTACTGAGTTAGGGGGTGTGGGGTCAGCTGACCCCAAGAAAATGAGAAAGTAAAAATTTAGTGATCATAAACTGCATCGATTCCGTGCATTTCGTCGTCGCCTTCGTGCTGCGGTGAATCCATGGAACGCCTGTGAATGTGTCCCGGACCCCCAAACATTTGCAGAATTGCTGCCATCTCGAGTTGTGCAAACAGTGACGCAATGTTTACTATTTGTGTCTTCTGAATTCATTGTAATTTGACTCGGTCACAGTTTTTTTACATTTATATTTGTAGGAGCACCGCCACCGCCGCCAGCACCGCCGATGTCTCTAGACCCTGGTGCGCCGCCGCCGCCACCTCTGCCTGGCATGGCTGGTGCAAATGCCTCAGGTTCGCTCGTAGTTTTTTGTTTTTTGATTGGTGATTGAGTGTACAAGCACACAGCTGTTTTAGCGGCTTTTTTGGATTTACTTTGAGGTAGCCAGTAGTTTATTACAGGTCTCCAAGGGATTTCTAGGAATTGCTGGAGTTGGGTCAAAGGACTGAAGGCAGTTGTGTGAAATGCTGTCGAGTTCTTATACCCATGAATGTGATAAGTTATTATTGGTTATGAGAGGCTGATTTCTAGCAGCTTTTGAATAGAGTACTTGAGAAATCATCACCTTTAGAGCAAAGTTGTTACTGCTGAGTTGTGATCGGAGTTGTGTATGTGTGTGCAATAACGTGGATAATTCACCAACATCTTACATATGTAAAACTGAATGTGTCGTCTGCCTGTATGTGTGTGTGTATGTGTATGTTTCCTTGTTCCTTATGCACGGCCACAGTTTTGAGCGATCTGCACAAAATTTGGCATGTAGCATCCTTATACTCTTCGGATGGTCATGGGATATTAGTGAGCACCGCTCAGGCTTGTGCTTCATGCACCGTCTGTATGCCGCCGCAAATCAGTGGCCGATCGTGGACATCGGGCTAGCAGGGCACAAAACTAACTCCATCAGGAAATTTGGAACTAGTGGGCCGCTAGTGCAACAGATCGAATGCCATAGGCGCGAGAATGGAGCGCTAGTTTATCTATAAAAATATGAAATTGTCAAAATGTTTACTATTTTTAGACCGTTAAGCCCAAATTACATTAGACCAGTTTCCCCGTGACGTCGTTAGCTTGTTGGCGACTAACGCGTAACTTCCCCGTTGACTAGTCGTGCACTTGCTGAGCTCTTGTTGTTCATATGATGCTTTTCGCAAAGGAGCAGGGTATTTTATCAAACCTGGTATTGAGCGTCACCCGTATACTAAGAGCCGCATTGACCAAATTACGTGTGTATGTGTGTGTGTGTGTAACTACTCCTCCCAAACCGCTGAACCGATTTGCATAAAAAATTATACCAGCAAATAGAGCGTCTTACGCTGACAGGCTACTTAGATTTGAAATATTTACCCCCACCATATTTAACCCCTAAAAAAACCATTTCCGGGGCCCCGTAATGTTAACCTATCGGAAATAGAGGACTCCATATCTCAGGAAGTAATTGAGAGAGGAAGCTGAAATTTGGTATGTGCATTGATATGCATAGGAACTTTAACATAGATGAAAATTTTCTCCTCAATCACCAGAAAACCGGCATACAGGCTTGATTTCATTCATGCGTGACTTATAGCATTTGCTTTAGAGGGAGGGTTCGATTAGGTGGGAAAGGCAGGTTTTGATGTGCTGCATTCAAAGGAGATGCCATTTTGTTACCTTTTTGGAAGATAGATTAGTATAATGTGACGCTCTTCTCAGCTGTACCATAACACATGTGAGACCCATTAAACACTGAAAATGTGTAATAAAAAATTACCTCTATAGAAGAATTCATGTCAGATACGACACAACGCCTATGTACGAACCACGATTATCAGATTTCGTTCGTTTTTGGTGTATATTTTGTATGGTTTTTCTTTATTTTCCTTTACACGGAGGGTGCGAATAGCTTGGGGCAGGTTTTGGTATGCTGCATGCATCTCACTTAATCGGACATGCAGCACGTCTACTTTATTAAAAGTTTAAAAGGCGAGGTAAAGGTCATGGCCTAACCTATTTCCTGTACTGACAACTAGACTCTTGAACTGATGATATGTGAACTTGTGTATTGGAGAAACTGTACTGTACATTCTGTTGGAACTTATGCAGTAGTAGCTAGAGAACTGTGCAGTCGTATCGACATGCAGACCCACGCCGGACGAATGTAAGTTTTGATTGCACCTGTTGCCATTTGATAACTCTGTGACGTTGTCCTTTCACTTTTTGACCTCACGGTAGATATGTACAAATAACAAATGTGCAAAAATAATATATGGTCTAACCCGAGGGTTAGGGTTAAGATTTGACCTTGACCTTTTGGCTTCAGGGTCAGTGCATGCCGAGGTCCTGCCATGGATTATATGTCTACCGACTTTTTGCTGATAGCTCAAGCCGTTTTTCTTTTAGAGTGCGGACAAACAGACAAACAGACAGACGCGACTGAACGCCCTACCCCACGCCTGCGGCTATGCAGCCGTCGTGCTTAATTAGTGTGGTTAAAATGATCTGTGTTTATGTTGAGCTGTGTCGTATTTAAATCGATTTGAAGTTTGACGTCAGACTCGATGTAGGCCTATAATGTATGCCCCTATTCAATGTGTGCGTTTCGGGTTCCAGGCAACAGGGACAACACTGATTGGTCAGCACCGGCGATAGCTGGTAGCATTGTCGCTGGAATCTTCTTTCTCAGCTTCCTGCTGGCGCTGTGCCGACTCTGCCATAGACGTACGACGACTCGTGTGGTACGAATCCGGACTCAGCATCCTTCCATCTCCACGCAGGCGCTCATTGGACCGGAACTCGGTGTCGCTGTCGGCAGTGAGTTGAACTCTGCAAGCCGTACGTTGTTAACTCAGTCGAAACTCGTCGTTCTTTCTACTTCAGACCAGGGTCGTAACACTAGGGTAGGCAGGGTAGGCAAAGTCCAGGGGGCCCCGAGCCAAAGGGCCCACGAGTGTCAGGAAAAATATGCCTAATTATTTCTTAGTAATTACCGTAATATCAACACGTTCCTAAAAATTTTCAAGTTTCGGCTAGAGCTCTGATGCTGTCAGCTATTGACCGTGGCCTCTGTGGGCTGAGCCCCCTATAAACCATTAAATACAACCATGCTCACAAGGCCCCATAGCTGGATCTTAGGGAATTAGGGGTATCGGCCCCAGTGAAGCAGTTATTGTGCCTAGGGGCCCCCGGGTTTGTAGTTACGCCACTGACTTACCCCATCTGTCGCGTGCCAGATCATCTTTAGTGGCCCAGACAGAGCACTCGCCTGCTGTGTGTCTGTCTGTCTGTCCGGATGATAACTTTCAAACGTAGACATTTGTCAGTTGGTACACCTTGGCGCTATCCAGGTCAAGTTCGACGATTGTAAGATCACAGATTAAAGTTCAAGGTCCCACGAGCAAATTCTTGCTAAAATGGTTGATGCGAACTTGAGTGAAGGCCTTTCTAGTTTGCGTCAATTCATTACTTTCATTATCCGCCACCCCATCACTCTTTCATGCACTTTAAAACCCACCTGTTTCACAAATTCTTTCCACTTGCCTGCCTTCTTCCGTTTATACTGCCTTTACGGACTAATACTCCGACCGGATGTTATTGGCTAAATCGTTTTTGCTTTTAGTTTTCGTTGTTTTTTGTTGTAGCAGATACATCTAACTATATAGATCAGCCACCACCCCGGGACAGCATCAGCAGCTCATTAGATAAGTCCGTTGTCAGCTGGCGACAGGTACAGGTAGCTTGGCGTGGACAACCTGTCGTCGACATATTGTTTCTGAAGAGAAATTCCGCTGGATTCATACCGCCAACACTGTCCTCGCAAATGTTAAATTCGTATCATGCATAGCAAATTATTCCATTATTTGCTTCGTATATGACACATATAACGCAATACGTAACCGGCTAGCCGATTTTTATTCGGCGGCGGCGGCTAGCCGATGAAAAAATTCGGCGATGGCGGCGCGGCTTATAGCTCTAAGAGACGTTAGCGCATAGTGCAACTGTTGCTTGCTTGTTTGTCGAACGACAGGTGAACAAGACGGACGCCAAGTTCGCGGAAGGCGTACGGTACTGGTATGTACATGTATTCGGATTCATAGGCGTATAGACGGCCAGCCGAGTCCGACGATCCGGACTCCTGGCCCAGATCACAGTGACTGGTGATATTTTACAGATCTGCTGAGAAAGTTCCGAGGTAGTGGCAGGGTGTAGTCGTAAATTTGTGAGATCCAGAACGCGGAAATAGCAGGTTCAGATATAGAAATTTAAAACGGAAGGGGCCATGAAGTCGAGATGTCCCTTCCCCCGCCCACTAGGAGGTGTGGGGTGGAACCCCGACCGAAAATGATTTTAATAGATTTGAAGGCCAAAAGCGCATTTAGTGACAGGTATTTCAATGAATTTTGTGCGGTTTTCTCTCTATGAGTAAAAAACTACCGCAACGCCGTTCCGGTCCGCAAATATTTTAACGGCACGGCGTTCCGATTCGTTCCGGTTCTATTACACCCCTCAGTAGTGGATACCTGACGATGCTGTGGTATCCTGCTTGAGTCTTGTTGAAGACGCGTGGCATGGTTTGGACTCATAAATTGCTGGCTACGCCCTTGTCTCTATTGTGGTGCTAGCAGACTTCTGTCAGCTGCATGTAGACTGCATTATTCTCAATAACCTTATCCCGGGAGTCTGTCGTGAGCACTTGCCACTCGTTTTATGTTGATGTTTGCAGCAGTAAATTTGTCACAGTTAAAATAAATCTTCACGTCTGCTCGGTAAAATAATAACACAGCCTATTTTGCCGACCGTTTTGTGGTCCCTGTAAAGCACTCGATTGAGCGTGTGAGTCTGTCTGGTCAGTAACTATCGAACGAAATGAACTTTGAGGTAGATCAATGATGTGCAAAATCAAACCATGATTTGATTTAAATCATGATTGAATCACATGTGATGATTTGATTTGAGTAAAAAAGATTTGATATGGAAACCTTTGATTTGATTTGGATTTGATTAGAATTTCTGTGACTTGATTTGTGATTAGACCAAATCACAAACATGATATTGAGAATACTTATTAATTATATTTCACTTGGGACAATGAGTAACTTCTTATGATGACATTTCATGATACACTGTAGACTCGAATCCATGGTTATAAGATGTTTACGGCTTGGGTTAGGGTTAGAATGCATATTGTGCTAAAGTAGTCGGTGCGACTTCGAGTTGGGGCTTTCCTAATTGCCGACGGAGTTCTGTAACATGTACATGTACAATCTGCGTGCGATTGAGAAATAGTTCGCGCTAAATGGCTTAATGCATCAAAAACGCTTGACAGCCGGGTTCCCATCTGGGAGGGCTCTCAGGAAATGTCCGCAGTATTATTGACTCGTGAACGTTAACACTACAGGCAAGCGGTAGTTAGCGTTAAATTGTACACGAAATGCTTACGATGCATGCGTAGTCCAGAGATGGAACCGGGTCTGAACGTTTGATCCGTGATCCGACCCGGTCAGTGAACGTTAAAATGTCTCAGGCAGAAGCTATCTGGCAACCACAAGTACACGACGATATGTACATGGGATGAAGCTGCCCCACGCACCTCCAAACATCCGACTCCTGCTATCCAGCAATGTCTATATTAAAGGGACGGGTGTTATGGACAGAATAGGTCTCATAATTTGTGAGTGCAGATCAAGATTAACTTGACAGAAATACACCATTCGTTTGCTGCAAACGATGCTACAAGAAACAGTTGTTAAACCCAAACCGGATCAAACTCCGGGTCTGACATACTGACCCGTCACCCGACCCGACCCGGCCAAAGTCGGTGACCCGGTCTGACCCTGTTCCAACTCTGATGTGTACTCGCAGATCCGTGCGCGTTCGACGAATGATCTACGTAGTGGTAACGGTCAGCAGGATAGATCGGGCGCCTCTCAGACGCAGCAGCAGCAGCAGCAGGGCGCGGAGGCCAACGATCCAGCTCAGAGGAGGACCGATGCACTTCATCTGATGGTCCGCGATGGACCGTGGCTGACCACGAGGACACTGCGACCGATGATACCCGACCAGCCCAACATACCACTGTACGTCGTCTCTATGATTTTGTATACTATCTAATACAGAACTGCGTGTTCATTCTCTCATGATCTTAGATTTTTATTTGTAGTACGAAAAATAGTTTTTGTTAGAGAATTATAAATGCATGGAATACGTTAGATAGTATTGTGCTTGAATGCAGTTCAGTTTTAAACTTTAACCTTGGTTAAAATTGACGAATATTTGAAGAGTCCGGGGTTCATTGCCACCCTAGATTAATTTCATTTTTTTGTTTTTTTTTCAAAGCGTGCATTATTTTCAGTTGTAGATAGATAGATACATTTATTTATATAGCGCCTATAAGTCGAAAAGAGTCACTAGGCGCTGTGTGGTGTAACGCTAAATCACGTGACTCTGCACTGCGCTAGTGCAGAGTCACGTGATCCGTAACCTGGTGTGAAATCTTAACGCAACACACGATTTCTTCCATACCCATTTTCCGCTCGTGGAGGCTTAGTTTTAACGTCGTTGGGTCATTCATGTCCATGAAGTTACTCTACGTCGAGCTCGGTTAGTACTGAGTTGGGTGACCGTTCGCGCGGGTATGCCGTCTTGGTACTGGGTCACTTTATCTTTCGCTAAAACCAAAGTCTAAAACCTTAGTCAAAGACCAAAAGTCCGGTTTAAGACCTAATTAATGCAAAACGTAAAGTGACACTAAAGTTTGGTCTGAGACCAAAGTCTAAAACCAAACTTACCGCTTAAACCAAAGTTTGACACCAAAGTTTGGTCTTAAACCAAACCGTCCTAATGTATTTAGATATGCAATTATCACTAATCTTCTATTTGAGTTCAGATTTCAGTCTAAAACCAAATCACTTTATCTTTCGGTTAATCTGAACTCGGTCTGAAACCATGTTTTAGCCGTTCGGTTTGAGCTTTGGTTTTAGACTAAGGTTTTAGACTATGGTTTTAGCGAACGATAAAGTGACCCACAGTAACAAACCACTTAGACCAACTCAGCCACCTACCCTCAGCAGGACGGGAAATGAGTACCGGTCGAAGGATAGAGCTCTACGGCTGGGAAGGTAACCGAAGGTTTGGTGTCACAGACTCTGTGGTATATCCACCTGTGAGATCAATGGCCTAAGGAAGGGCAATGAGCCTACACTCCTGCAAGGAGTGTGGCACCCTTTACAGTTATCTTTACTTGTTTTCTGTTCGTACACAACTTCCTTGGGGTTCAACTGAAGTTGCCCAAACCGCAGAACATACCGCTACGCCTATCCTGTCTCTTATCCACTGGTCTTGCGACGACTTTGTGGGACTGTAAAATATTGTGTGCATTTGTTAAATTCATTACATACACAGGTGCGTGCAACAAATTTCGATTTACACCGAACTGTCAAAACCGATCTATGAACGTGAGTTCGTCGTTTGTGCGGCGGTAGAACGTTAGTCGTGTGAACGCGACATTACTGCGTGTGTGCTTGAGTCAGTTAGTCAGTTTTGACGACCTATGCATCCAAGCCGATGAAAATTTATTCAACAAAGTTTTACATAACCCAGACCATGTTCTGCATCGCCTCCTGCTGCCCGTCGCTCATACCTCACATAATTACAACCTTAGACCACGCGCACACGACAGATCACTGCCCGAAAGACTAACGCATTAAACAGACTGCAATTTTATTATCCGTATGTTATTTTATCAAGTTTACTGACTGTATTTAATGCGCATGCATGTTTTACTGTCTTACAATTGCGTTCTGACAGTTGTCAAATACACGGATATGTTATGTTATGTTAGGTTTATCGAGCAGTCGAACGTACGTCGATTGGACGATAGTCGTGGAATCGTCGTCTCGACTCCGTAAGCATGTTCTTCGAGCTTCCGCTTCATTTGGGAATGTTTTAACGAAAATTCGAGATGGCGACGCCGCCATATATCGAATTTTCAGATTTTGTTACTGGTCTATATAACAGACCGCATGTAGTAATGTAGCGTTAACGTGTTCACACGTGAATATAGAAATGAAAAATATACGTGAACAAAGTCGCGTTTATGACTATAATCATCAATATCCAAATGTCTTGTTGTCAGTGAACGATGCACATGTTATGTACTCAAAGTATCGCCGTGTACGCGCACACAGAGTTCTGCAATTTCTGATTTATTTCGTTTTAAGTTTTGTAGTTCATACTGAATCGGCTGTAAAATTCGATAGCCAGATTTGTCATAGACGTACAGATAGTGTAAACACTACTTTACTACGCACAGTTCTTTGTGTAAGTCAACAAGTAAGTCTGTAAGTCTGTCCGGAGTCCGTGTGTGGTGCGTTCAACGTACGTCGTAGGGCCTAGATGTAGCGATTCTTCAACCTTTGTGACGCTCAGTTTGAGCCACAAGATAACGACGGAACCAATAATGCCTGAAATACGGCACAGTCTTCGTTGTATTAATACGTATGATAGCTTGTATGGATGTACTAACAGGCCGCAACTGATGATGTACGTGGACGGAGAGTTTGTTTGGATACCCGCATCAAGAGTTCCAGAAGCGCTCAATTTCATCGCAGTATGAACATTTTCAACTCTTTACAAGCTTACTTACCGAGACTGTCTGTAAATATCACAATAATGTTTATGGTGCAGTCGTCATCATCATAGTCATTGCGAGAGTTCAACAGGTTCATTTGATGAATGCAGACCGAGCACCGGGTGGCTGCCACCCCTCAGACCAAGCCAACCGATTAGGGCTGTGAGTGTGAGTCCGCCGGTAAAGGCTGCTACCATCATCGCTATTTTAATATTTTTACTCAGCCTGTAAGCTTATGATCACTGTACCGTCCCACGGAGGGTATAAGGCTGAGTCAACTGCAGTAAGTGTCTGCAGCCCGTGGCCAAGGCTAGCTGCATATATTGTATCGCAGTGGCTGCATGATATACACAACTTCTGGCGGTGTGGCTCGAATTGGGTCGTGTCACACCCAGACAAGCATGCTGCCACTAGATGTAGTCGAGATCTGCATGGCAGAAATGGTTCACATATCAAGTGTGTGTACGCAGCTGCTGAATCTACAGACTGAAGAGGGTCCGTCGCCAGCAGCACCTGAGCATATACAGGACTTACCAACCGTCAGCATTCAACAAGACACTGTCGGTGAGTGAGCTGTTACTAGACGGCACTTAGCACAGCGCATACCTCCGCTCCGCCACGGTGTCGTTACCGACGAGCAGCAGGTGCGCTGACCGTAACCCTCATGCTAAAGGTAAAGGCAATGACTGGTACTGCATGATCTTTGGTTTCCGAGACAGACAGCCCACAGGTGAAGTTAATCACAAACCCAGCAGTAGATTGCCGTTACTTTCTGTCAGACCCGCGGTTACCTTCCCAGCTTCAGAGCGTCACCGCCGTTGCCGGGTAGTTACGACTGCTTAGTAAACGACTCGCCTAAGGTCGATGCGTGAGAACGGTACGGCCGGCGATTGAACATACGAATGAATGAATTTGAATGAATGAATTTATTTGCTTGACAGAAAAATAACAATATCAGTCAAGCAGGAACGCCGTGGCACGATAACTGCATGCACTTACCGGTGTCCTGAGTTCTAGACCGCTTACCCTAACACTAACCTTCCAAGATTTAAACAACTCTCCTCCGGTCTATTGTTACCTATTTCCAAGATTTCACGGAAAATCCACCCGTAACTTTTTGAGTTATCCTACGAACAAAAACAGGCAAGTAGACAAACAAACAAAGCATTACCCCCAAGCTGTGATGTAGGTAACTATACGAGATTCATCGTACTTGCAGGCGTCACGGTTTGTATAAGCTATGATAAACGCTCAGTCTCAAGAACACTCTTGAAAAAAAGTGAAATTGGCAGTATTTCGTAGATGTCACCAGGTGGGCAGATTTGACAATCTGTCGTTTCGGTCCATTCCTATCCAGCGTGGCGACTTGTCATACGGTCCACAGAGGCGGTGATGAGCGGGGACAGACAGACATACGATCATAAAAACGAACGCACAAACCGACAAGAAGCTCTACTACTGCAGAGGGACCGCGCGACGCGTTATGTTAGTAAATTCATGCTACGTTTCACGAGGTACAGGAGTTAGAAAGGTGTCAAACAGCAAAAGTGACCTTCAAGGTCATTCAGGGGCTCGATAGGCCACATACGATTTCCTATTAGTGTTCCGTTGCAACTATGTCTTTATCTTGCACCGTTAACGAGATATTATATTTATTTTCCAAAATTTAAAGTGGTCACGTGACACATCACACATCACATTCGGGGTAATATATCATGCATGCGCTAGCACCCCTGTGAATTATTCAGCAAATGAAATTTAAAGTGCCTAGCTTCACTATTTCCAAAGATATGATTGAGGCGGTTCACGTGACCCTGACCACGCCCCTTTTAGGGGTGGTTTGTTATCCTTAAGCGAGGCTATGATATAGTCTACCTGTGTACAAAACTTGACGACTCAAGCTTTTGCCATTTCGGAGATATCATTGGGGGCCCGAAAATTTAAAATGGGTTACGTGATCCTGATCACGCCCCTTTTAAGGGTGATTTGTCCGCCATATGCTATCGATGTACAAATGTGATCACTCTAGCTTCAACCGTTCCAGAGATATGGTTGGTGCCCACCAAAATTTAAATGGTTCACGTGACCTGACCACGCCCCTTTCATGGATGTTTTGTCATCCTTGGACTACTAATTGTTACTTACTATCAACCTGCCTACCAGAGAAATTTGAGGTCTCTATCTCCGCCCACTACGAAAATATAAAAGGGATTCAAAAAGTGGAAAATGGGGTGGTTTGGAGTAGTTAGGCCCACCCAAGGTCATTGAAAATAGTGCCATTCCATAGAGCGCATGCGAGTTCCTATTAGCCTTCGATATTAATCATGTTCCTATCTTGCACCGTTTTTGAGATATAGCGAGATTAACCATGGTCGAAAATCGCCAATTTTAAGTTTGAACCTACCCCACCTCTGTTTGGCGCCCCAGTTGGGGGTGATTCCGTTGGAATTTCGCCGAGATTTTTGGCGTCAGAAAACTAAGAGTCTCTGGGCTATCGTATGACATTGTTTTTATGTGATCCTAGGTTTAGCTATCTTTGTTAGAATTCCGACTTGTGACAGACAGCATATACCGCGCTAGCATTGCGTCGCGCGGTAAAAATGAACGTGAACACGGGGATTCTGTGTGCTCAATTTTGTACGTTAAATATATTGTTGTCTCATTGTGTAGGCCTATAGTATACGTTATATTTAGTTTTTAAGGGTTTGTTATTTATTCGCCTTATTTCAGTAACACTTTACATAGATTTAGTTTTCACTGTTCAACAACAGGCCCCAAACTTGCTGAATGGCGTTCTGCAATACGTTCACGCGAGGTCTGCGCTCGTAGGACACCGATCTAGGCTATCCACTCTCTCTGCCCCAATGGTCCATGGACCGTATCTTAGCTCGCCAAGAAGATGTGAATGGACATTAATGCAGCACTCCCATATTTGACGTCCGTTAGCTATCAATGCGATATAGCAAAGACGAAGAACAATTTACGCAGTGAATTATTGGACGGGTCAAAAGTTCCGCCCCACCTGGTATCCCCAGCCGCCCCAGCTTTGTTGTATGCAGTCTGGGTAGTCGGCGGAGTATTTTTATTGACAGACACTGGAGGACGCTGCAGTGTTTGCCTTGAGGACTTCAGCGTCGACGAACAGGTGCGCGAACTACCATGTCGTCACCTCTACCACAGCGACTGCATCGTGCCCTGGCTGCAGCTTGTACGTATCTATTCACGGCGTGTCTCGACAAGTCTCCGAATTCGCCCTTCAAGACGTCAATTCTGTCTTATTTTACCTGACTTATTAGCTGAATGGTTGGCTTTGCATTTTTCATAAATAAAAGGCAAGCTTATGCCAGCCAGGCCTTGCTGCATACTGACAACCCACCAGATGTTCAATAATTAGAATACGGAAGTGATACAATATAGAAACTGGTGTCGTTCACGGTACCAGTTTTTTTGCGCCAATTTATGTCTCGTGTATAATCAGTGTTTATTCAACTCACCTTGAATTTGGGGGATTTTTGAAAGAGTGGGGAGCACCGTCGGTGGGGTGTGGGGTATCCTCTTCCGTCCGACGAGGGTCTGGGAAGCGTCGGAGTTGGCCTTCTAACCTTGAAATGTGACCTCTGGTGCCAGCCTTCAACTGAGATGGGGAGAACGACCATTTGCCACGTGCTCGAATTTAACTTGCAATCAGTGGCACTCATGCCTGCAATTTGACACATTGTGAACATCTCTAAGTTGTGTCCTCCGATGTTTTGGTGGGGGGGGGTATTTCTGAGGGCAAAATTCCCCCAAAGACGCCTTGATTAAACACTGTGCATCACCAGCTTACAAGTGAGTGTAGTCATGGACTCCTATATAATAGCTAGTATATAGGACTCCATGGTGTAGTCGTCGACTGTGTCAGTAGCACATCGACGCTTTGAGGGCCCACGTTCAGCAGTAAGGTCGGGCCCTAGATACATCGTTAAACGTTAAGTAAGTAAATTCCAACAGTCTCATGCTACGTTATGTTCAGTTCAGTCTGGCATATACGACGACGTTACAGTAGTCCACACCGTTTATGTACATTAAGGACCGACATAGGCCTACCTGTTTAGCGACGTTCTGTTTTACATGGTGGCCCATAAATTTGTGGAGTCCTGTTCGACCAAACAGTAATATGAATATTCCTAACGGTGACTCGGTAGTCTAGTGGTTACGGCGTCGGACTTGCGTGCGACTCATTGGTTATGAGTTTGGTCCACGACCGCAGCACTATCGTACGGTCGGTTGCTACTGGGATAGGCGACCATCTTCGGGCGGACATACGACCTCGGTATGTAACCAGCCACCTAGGCCAACTCAGCCTCCTACCCTCTGTGGGACGGGAAATGAGTACCGGGCAAAGTGCGGTGATGCGACGCGGCTGGGATGAGAGGCAGGATGGCTCATTCCGTTCGTTGATAAGCGCGTGGGTGGCAGGTAAACTGTGTGATACCTGGTAACATGCGCCAGTCTGCGCGCCGCTTTGGAGATGAGTATATACTCATATATATTTAATGTCCTGTCTTGGTGTTAAACGTGGATGTGCACTGTGTGTAGAACGGAACATGTCCGGCTTGTCGTGAGCCAATCAGCGGCGAACTGGAGCCAGACAACACGACAGATGCTCCTCCGATAAACGACACTCACACTCACCCGTGACAGACAGAGACAGCTGCTAATGCAGCGTCGAGAGATGTGACATCTCCGTCCGACCGACGCATTATCAACATACACACATATATTCCAGAAATCTAATGTAGGCTAATATTAGAGGCGAGCGAGATACGGTAGGACGAATTCCAATGGATCTCCTAGAATGCCCACGATAACAAGCAGTCAAAAGTTTTTGCACAGACAGCCTGTTATTAAAGGAAATGTCGAGAATGACAATTCCGCTTTTTTCGTAACGACTTACAACTTGTCCGTAGGATGAACGGAGTGAGATTGTGCTTAGCATACAAGGCTAACGATAACGAATGCATATTTAATACTTTCTGTACCTAAAAAAGCAAACTTTGTTATACGTGTCTACATCGCCTTCTCCGACAATAGACAGCATCTGATCTGTGATGATTGTCTGGAGGTTAGGGAGGGAAGATAATTACAACTGTTCTGTGCTGTACTGTGTAGACATACGACTTTGTGCACAATGATACACGAGAACAGTTCTTAAATTTACATGTTGGTTTAGATTTATATATCATTTTGTGTTTCTTTGGGTTTAACATTTCATGTTTTTTTGTGTTAGCTTAGATCATTTTTTCCTGTGTTGGGTTTATTTTCTTCAGTACCAAACCAAGCTGGGAAGAACGTCTCCGAAATGACTTTTCTGTGTCAGGTGGGACGTAAAACCTTAAGTCAATCGATTAATAGGCCTATATGTGTCTACAGGATGAACGATTTTCGCGGAAATGGCGGAGAACAAAAACGTAAAATGCGAGTAGACCGTTTGCAGCTTACAAAGAAACTCCTTTTTAAGTGGCTGTTGCTATGGACACTGCAAATTCTCCTATTCTTTTAGCAAAATGTTGCGTTTAATTTTCTCCTTGAAGCTACTTCTAAGGCCACTATAAACAGTCTCAGTGTAATGTAATGTAAAAAGGTGGTGTTCACGGCAGGGCCGCATTACGGGTAGTGCGGGCCCGGGTGATGTGCCAAATGCGGGCCCCTTACAGACCTATAACCAGCTTACCACTCCCACCAATTGCGGGCCCCCTTGATGCGGCACTGGTTCACGGGCATTTATGGTTCGGTAAAGAATTTCTTTATCGTTTAAACTTTCAGTGCACGCTAAACCTTACATGTATATCATGTTGCGCAGAAAGTGGCGAAGATTCGCCAGAGTTGCAGCCTACAGATAACTGCCACGTTTTTATGTACAATTGCATAGTTAGATTAGTAGCGTTTGACATCTGAGACTGATATAACACAAAACTGCTCACTCTATATAGGCCATTCTCATTATACGCGCGTACACTGTACAATGGACAACGCACACGTATTCAAAAACTGTCTGCAGTAAAACAATGCCGACCTAACCGGAATTAGAGATAGATCTGTGTATGAAATGTGTGAAACGTAGTTTTTCTATACATGGTAGTGTTACATAGATACGGACATTGAGGTGTTTAACAACTGCGTCCGTTGAAGCTCGAACTGCACATGTACGAACTGTGCCCGTGCGGAATGTGGAAAAGCGAGAAGGATTACTATTGCAAGTTGTTCTTCATCGAGCCTGGAATAGAAGTCAATGGACAGTATCAATGCTAAATCCTGTGAATGAATAAATGTTTTATATTATCAAATATTATTGTGTTGCAGGTGAAAATTTTGTCTTTCTGCAGGAACTAGCGCTGTAATCTGTAATCTCTCTGAAACAGTCAAACTGCTACAATCATGCAATGTCAAACGCTCCTTTAATGTGGCCCCAACAGACCACAGCCGAACCCACTGATTACAGAAATTTTGCAAAAATGCTGGAATCTCTGAAACAGAAGCTTATAATGTCACAGGTTGTCATTAAGTAAACAAGACGGTAGACTGATATTTACTCAATTAACGTGAACACAGCAGATTGGATAAGGAAAGCATTTATAAACATATAAAACGCAGCAAAGCAAGGAAATAGTGTTCAAATTTGTCCTCAGTCACCGCGGTTGACGGTTGAGTGACACAGTACAACGTGGTGATATAAGACTACAAATCCGGATGTAAAATTAAAAAACGCAGAAAGCTCGAGATTCATAACAGACATCTTCGTTCGGCAGTTGGCAAAATCAACTGGCAGAATTAAGGTCTGGCAAAAAGTAACCTCCTCCTTGTGACTTTTGCTAATACATCAACTACCTTCAATTTATCACTCAAGTTGGTTGGTTGGTTAGGGTTTAACGGCGGTTTCAACGCAATCGAGGTCGTATCCAATTATCATTCAGAATTTTAAATAAAACTAAACGCACATTCGGAGTTCATATCTACACACACATCTGCCGAGTTTCATCTGGCTATCTTCCCGTTGATGGCGAAGTCGTGCGCATAAACTTTGTCATTCATAAGCGTGACGGACAAAAAACCAAAGATTTTAATTTCCTAATCCCGCCACCAAAGTCGACATGGCGGTAGAGCAAGACCACACCATTCTTGCACCTCCAAAACGTATGCGTATCCGATGTACAGTTTCGCCGCTAGGAGGCGCTGAAATTGGGGTAAATGCATCCCCTAACTTTAAACTCCCATAACTCCGTAACTCCTTGAGTGAATCCACCCAAATTTTAATTGCTAACCAACACAAAGCTGCCCACACGGCCTGAACATTCATTAAAATGTCCAAGGGATACGCTCCTGTATCAAAAATTGTGTAAAATTTCCATTTTTGGGGCCCACACCCTCACCCCTATACCGATTGGGTGAAATTTGGAACAGAGTAAAATTTCGGTCAACTCCTCCACGCCAAATTTCACCCCCTGTCGGTGCAACATGTCACTCCAGTGGGGCGAAAAACCTCAAAATCACCCCGAGTCACCGAAATACTGGTATATGCACTGTGTGCAAGCTGCCAGTGAAAAGTCTATGTTGCAATGCCGGCAAATGTTTTTCAGCACATTAAACCATGAGGTTATTGTATTTAAAATTGCACAACTTTGCTTTTGACAGAGGAAGATGAAGCTCAGCTGTTATGGTCCCAAAGAAAGTATAAAGTTCATTTCGATATCCTAAGCGATAGCCACATTATTAGTGATAAAAGGTTACTTTTTGCCGCACCTTGTAGTATGCATACATTAAGTATCATCAGCCAAACGTATTGCAAATTGTAACACTGCGATTACCCATCAACTATTAGCTTAAAACTACTGTAATACAGATATGATTCATTTACCCAATAAAAAACACAAAAAGTACTTGTCAATCAAATAACTTCAGATTTTGTTTACAGCAGAAATGTAACATCTACGACTTCTAATCTTCGCAAGACGGACTAAATGCAGCCAGATAACTAAAGAGTTATCAAACTTCCAAAAGGCAATGAGACCACGGTTTATGATGATGAATCCATGACAATGATGAACATGGCCACAGGGATCATCTGAAGTCCAATCTTTAATCATAAATGTACCAAAACCAAAAATTAAGTCTAAAAGCATTTACTGTAAAGACGAAATTGCAAGTTCTATCACTAATAAATACACACATCCACACACCACACATACATACATACGTACATACAATGGAAGATCTGCAGCTTATAATTCTTTTGACAGTTATTATGCATTTCAGCACAAACATGCACATCGACACACTGCAGCATAGCACACCCTGACTAGAACAGGCATGGTCGTTAAGTAAAACACTCTTTACGCTAACGTTGGGTTTGCTGGTGGGTGCTAAACAGCACTTTCAACACAGAAAAATTAGTTATAAAGAGTTACGAATGGCATGAGTTACCAGCTAACAAATAACACAGTGATATCATAATAAAACTTTCACAACACGTCTCCTCGGCTTGGTCTTTCTGAAGGTATTCTCTATGTGCCTTAGAACTGAGTCATCTTTCCAGCCGACTGCTAGGCAGTGGCACTGACAAACCAAACCCGGAACAGCCAAAAACTCAACCAAACCTAACACAATCAAGCAAATGCTAGTTCAGTTGACTCTTCCGATATTCACTCAGTACACAGACCAGGTCCATGCTGTCATAAAACCACTGCAATCCCATGAAACGCCAGCAATTTACAAAACCAACACACTGGCATTTCTGTCTACATACATATTTCTCATAGCATCTACATTACACAATTACATCAAGATCTGAATCAAGTATTACGACGTGTACCGAGTACAATGTACGAATTTCAGTTGCCCATTACGCAGACCTTACAACATCATATCACTAGCTACAACAATGAATAATACCATTATGTATGAGATATCAACTGGTTACACATCAGTCTTATATACACTGCAACTGGCTGAACACCAACAACCACAACACGAAAAAGCCATCAACAATGCAACAAAAATTTGCACCCATACACGTTCCAGCCACAATTAAGCACCAGTTATTTTACTAGTGATGTACTTAGGGCCAGAATATGACAGCACGTGTTGGTGATGTTAGATGAAAGCAGTGAGAACTGTCCAGTCTTGGTGATGGGACGCACACAAACATCAATGGCAGTAGTGTACAAAATATTACACCGCACAACTCCTTGTACAGCCAGGCAGCGTACCTCGAACCCACAGCTATATTCTTACAAAATACAGAATGCAGTCAAATACATGCTTAGCATGTGATTGCAGTGAATATAATTTAATGCAAAGGGTCATTCACATATTATATAACCACATGGGATTGGGTAGGTGGGGTTGGTTGTTTGACAGATTAAAGTCCCCTTTCAGCAGAAAAATAGGCTATATCAGGGACAAGGTCTTGTGTGGAGATTTAGTTCCGCAAGGTGAAGGATGGCCAATAATACAGAAACCTTTTTGTTCAGTAATGACCCAAAATGAGAAAGGATTGGGGAGGCTCATTTAGGTTATTATGCTAGCATCTACAATAAGGTGGAAACTAACCGACTACCTATTTATCACTTCAAAGCGATATCTTGCATAAGTGCTGTTCATCAGTTCCTATAACATGTCAGTGCCTAACGTCTCTCGTTTCTCGTTGTATAATATCTTTTCCATGTTGGTCTGGCGTTGGAATGCTTCTCTTAGGTAAAACCCAAAAGAAGCATCCAGGGAACCTCTCACCCACGGTACCAGACCTGCCCCCTCTAACAGTAGTGATGGTGTCACTAAGTTATTAACATGTGGGGTAGTAAATAAACAATTTTAGCATCACATAATATGTGAATGACTGCAATGTTTGATTCTGGCGCTCGCATATCACTGTAATAAAGCTCCATCCAGTTAAAAATGCCCAAGAAGCAATGAACTAGAAACTCAAAAGTAATTGTCTGTATGGCAACTCTCATTATCATTACGATGCGTCTTATCTAAGAAAACAGTGTAACATGTGCACAGAAAACTGAACCAAACAACACTATACAAGTGAGGCGGACGTTGACTGCACTGCTGCATTGTGTTCATCCTGAAACTGAATGTAGCATTCTGTCCACATTTTTACTTCAGTGATGATAAAGACAACAGTCCACATCTGTCGTCATACCACAAACTAAACTATAGGTAACACAACCATACACCATGACATAAAAAGGTAATGTTAAAAGCTTCCCAAACTTGTTACCAAACGTTGGGCCCGCAGCCGATCCCGGTGTACAGGCAGTCAGCCCGCATGTGACTATAAGTCATTCACCCGGCGGTAGGCTGCCATTACTTTCTGCCAGGATTGCGGTTAGTAAGTAAAGTAAAGTAAACGTCGATTTGTATAGCGCATCGTCGTAACCACCTCTAATGCGCTCAGACATGGATCACACAGTTTTACCTGCAAATTACAC
>Ga0209780_1000601_pt1 | contig 20045 bp, 12 predicted proteins | sample WorMetexBAHAMAS2_FD_187384 | JGI IMG/M metagenome (GOLD analysis project Ga0209780, IMG submission 187384) | Marine gutless worms symbiont microbial communities from Max Planck institute for Marine Microbiology, Germany - Inanidrilus exumae... | ecosystem: Host-associated > Annelida > Digestive...
TTTTAGTAAAAAGTGTTGTGTATATAAGATATTAGTTGCATTTGCACAACGTTGTGTATATAATAAATCTGTTGGATTGTACACAAGGGTGTGTATATAATATTATTCATGTAGGTAAAGGTCGATGACTGTTGCATGACTCAACTCAACAGGCCACCTCGTAAGGTGGCTCACAAGAGGAAAGAAGCTCACAAGAGCTTAATCATATCCCCGATTCTTTAGATAACAGTCAAGTCGCTTTTTAAATGTTGATAACGTACCACAGTGCAGTAATGGCTCAGGCAATCATAGTGACATATGCAGGTCATGAGCCCTCGACAGTTGGAAATTCGACCATTTTCAAAGGCTGTCTCCTCAGCCATTTATAACGGGGGCTGGCAAATGACCACGGATTCTTGAATTAGGGCACAATGCCTAAAGCTTATCGGGGCTGGATTTTTGATTTTTGTCCTAGTTTTTGTGTCACGTGACTTTGAAGTTGGCAGTAAGTAGGAGTTGACCGTCAGTCCCGTATGGGGCTAATTTATATATTTATTAGATTGACATCTTGACAGCATATTAGATACATTATTTGACTTTAGCTGTCGCTTAAGCTTGTGTTTGACTCAGTTTTGAACTTAAACTCACTTTGAATTACATCCCATGGTACTGCAGAACACAGCCAAAGTTGTTGCTGATCCACTGGCTCAAATATTCCAGGAATCATATTCACGAGGTTTTCTACCAGCAGATTGGAAGAAAAGGTAGTAGAACAGACCCTAATAACTACAGACCAGTGTCCTGAATTTCCGTACCGTGTAAAATAATGGAATCGATTATCAAGGATGCAGTTCTGTCTTATGTAGAGAGTAACAAACTGATAACAGAACATCAGCATGCATTTGTGAGTGGACGATCCTGTCTTACAAACTTATTAGAGGTTCTTGAGGCATGGACTCGAATACTTGACTTAGGATAGGGTGTCAATGTCATCTACTTAAGACTATAAAAAAGCTTTGGACACGGTACCACATAGGAGACTGTTACAGAAACTATCTATGTTCGGAATCGATGACTCTACAGAATCTACAGTGCAATGGATAATGTCCTTTTTGGATGATAGGCAGATGAATATTATCATTAGAGGCAACTGTTCACATTGAGTTGTAGTGATAAGCGGTGTGCCCTAAGGCTCTGTCTTGGGACAGCTGCTGTTTCTAATGTACGTTAACGATAGTGCTGTGACGGTTTTGAAATCGAAACCGAAACCGAGGTTTTTATCCAAAACCGAACTGAAACTGAAACCTCCAAATTTTGCAGGCGAACTAACGGTTTTATTTCAGATACTCCACGGACTAAGATTTGGTTGTGTTAAGGCAGATCTACCGCGCCAATTAAAAGGCGCAACAGCGTTCAATGCGTCGTGCTCGGCGGGTCTGCTGATTAACGCTAATTGGCATTCATTGCCCGCCTGCTGTGTCGTGTTGAGCTTTGCTGAAGGGACGTAGGTTTATTTGCACTGCATAGGCAAGTTAAAGGCTGACTATACTTTTTATTAAAAGTAGTGCTGTGACGGTTTTGAAATCGAAACCGAAACTGCGATTTTAATCCAAAACCGAGCCAAAACCGAACCGATTGATGAAAATCCAGAACCGCACAGCACTAGTTAACGATTTGCCAGAATGGATCAAAACAAATATCAAAATGTTCATGGATGATACTAAGCTGTGGAATACAATACGACATGAATTGGATAGCCAAGAAATGCAGAAGGATTTAAATAGATTGAGAGAATGGAGCAACAAATGGTTATTGGATTTCAATATAGAGAAATGCAAAAGTTATGCATGTTGGACATAAACTAGCAACATCTTTTTCCATTTCAAGACCAGATGGAACACTCTGTACACTGGCAGAAGTAGCCGAAGAGAAGGACCTTGGTGTAATTTTGACAAGTGACCTAAAAGCAGGAAGACAATACAGGGAAGCTGCTCGGAAGGCTATGAATGTTCTCCAGACAATAAAGAGGCATTTTACGAGATTGGACATTTTGATTAGAAATCGGCAAAGTCAACGTAATTATTTTGCTAACTTCACTAGCTGAGTGCTTGTGGCAGCAAGGTTGTCAGGCGGTTAGAGCAGATGTTATAGATTAATAATATTTATGGTGTACAGGTTGCCAGCCTTCCTGTACTGGGATTAAAAAAGTGGTAGATGGGCACCGCAAACTAAAGCAACTATAGTGCTTATTATCCACACATGCCAATAGGCAAGGTGTGGATATATCGTTTACTGTCTGTTTGTAATTTTGTTTGCATGTGTGTGTGTGTGTGTGGTTACGGATTTCTCCACCGAGGATAAAGCTAGCTGTGTCAAATTTTGCACTGTGGTTATTCGGCGTCCTGGTCAGGGAATCTCACATTTTGGGGAACTTTGCTCCCCAGAAGCCCAGAATAGGACAAATCCAATAATGTATTCATTAGCAACAAGTCGCCGACAACACGATTGGCACACCCTAAGGAAGTCGGACCACTCGTGCTTGCCAGACACTGTGCGTGTTCTGGCTGACGAGAGCTCAGGCCAGTATGCGTGGCTTGTGCACTGGCCGATTCGTCCAGCGCACTAGCTACACGTAGGATCGGCATGTAGGATCGGCATGTGTGGATATACGGACATCCCAGAAGACGGACGTACTTTTAGTGTACTTGATCCGTTCATTAATTATCCATAAACTAGACTAGAGAAATTACAACTCAACAATGTTAATATTCCAACAGATAAAATATCTTTCGTAGGTGCTTAACTATCCATACCATCTGTATGTATTCTGCAGTGTAAAAGTCTGTGAGAAATCATTCACATTACAGTGTGCTCACGTTAAGGAAATGGCCATCACCTTATTTGTTCGCACTATTATGCAGATTTTTTCTATAATTAGCTTAGTCATTGTGGCAACAGACATCTATGTTATTGTTAGCATTGTGTGTTTTATATAAGTAAATGTTGAAAAGGATGTTATGTATTTTTTATTTTGTGGTGTTTTTTGCAGCAGACTGTGCCTGATAGTATGCCGTCATCAAGAGTACGTGAGATTCCAATCTTTCGAGAAGCAGATCGCCAGTCACATCCGGCTTCTGGGAGGACCACATCACCAGCAAACTGTCCACCTACTCGGGAAATCCCAATTCAGCGAGATGCAGGCATCGGGGGCCGCCCTTTTAGCGACTTCTTCTCACGTGAAGAGCATGGATGGGGAGATCCTTGGTCAAATCATCGGAGCTCTGTCAACTCGGATGTATTTGACCGCGAACCATTTTCGCACCCTTCTGGATTCCGTTCACGAGCTGGCTTTTCAGGTGGTTTCCCATCTCATGTTAGAGATGATTTCTGGGGTGATCGTCGTTCACCTTTGCAAAAACCATTTTCTAGACACCCTGGTGACTGCTCATCACCGCATCGTGTTGACTCGCCAGTAACTACCTCACAGCCACCACAGCAGCCAGTTGTATCTGAAGTCACTCCGGTTCTGCTTCCTGAGCAAGTGGAACCGGTTGTCCCAGTCGTTGTTGAGCCTCCCGTATCAGATGCTGTACCTTTGCAAAATCCTGAACCGTCAGCAGACGAAGCAGAAGCAAAGAAGGACGTCCCAGATGGTTCGCTGCACGTCGAAGAACCACGGCAACGTCCACGTTCACCGTCGCCGGCACCACCGAACATGACACCGCTGGAAATCATCGAGCATGTGATGGCTGAAGCGGCACAGTTGGCAGACGAGGTAGCTGTATACAGTGGTGGCCGCAAGGAAAAGCCATACCTTCGACTGGAAGAGTTGCTGACCCGCCTGTTGCTGAAACTCGATCGTATTGAATCAGAGGGTCGGGATGACATACGAAATGCCCGCCGTGAAGCTGTCCACACCATTGAGTCTATTCTCGCACTGCTAGAATCTCGTACGTTCGAGAAACAGCAGTCAGTTGCAAAGTCTGATGCAGTACTGGAAAATTCTTCCAGCAATGCTGTGATTGACTCAACATCTGAAACAAACATGGAAACGTCTTGTACAAGTGAAGGCCCGAAAGACAATGAACAAGCAAAGACCAATGTGGATGCTGCTGCAGTCAAAGAGATGGTACTGGGTAGCGAAGTGCCATGTTGACTTTGACATTGCTCGTTCCAGTTCATTTACAAAGCTTCAGCGAAATGTATAGCTTACAAACATCTTAACACACAACTGATCTTTAGCAAGTGTTGGACTTTGTTGTAACAGTTACATTAACTATTTTGTACAGATTTAGTATGGTCTTGCAGTGTCAGTACTAGGCAATTTTGTTAATTTCTTGTACATAGTATACATAACTCTGAAACTAAAAGATTTGTTTCAATTCTGTATTTTTATATTCGTTAATTGGGAATATCTTTAGCTTGTTTCAGTAGGTCATTAATAGAAGCTATTAGCTTTGCATGTATGTGTGCGATTTTGGTGTTTGTTATCAGATGAGATTATTCACTTGTGCCCATTACTTGCAGTAAGTCACCCTTGCTTTTACTGGAGAGGAAGCCATTTTCTGGGAAGATGTCAGAAAGTGGCCTAACGTTTTAACAGTAGCTTAACTTGATCTTGTTTAGTAGTTGTCACGATTTTACAGTTTTATAGTCATTTTCAAAGTGACCTTATCGAATAACGTATTATAATAAATATATGCACTTTTTGTAGTGTCCGAGTTCCCAGTCTGATTCATTGATCAAAACTTGTATGTTTGTACAGCTTGAACACTGTTGATAAATAGAGAGTAATTATTAATATTATATAACAACATTTGATTGTTAGAGTTTATGAGATGGCTTGTCATTCTTCCTTCGTTAATAACTCGTCTTATTATTGTTAATTCCTATTACTTATCTTTCGGTTGTACTGATTATGAAATGTCAGTCAATTGATAACAGAATTACGATCTGTTAAAACTGTAATACATACTGTCCATGAAATTAAATTTTATAGCTGATCTTAAATAACAATTAACACCAACAACTTGCACGAATTTATTTACTGTTTAATCCAGTGTACCATGCAAAAGTATGATCAAGCAGCAACTAAATGTGCTGTATTTTGAAGCAATTGACATTAATGCTGCAAATGAGTAATAATAAATGCACTTTGTGTTTTGTGCCATTAAATTCCAGTCAACCAACCGATACACACTTCTGTCCCACTGTAAGTTTACTTTGGAGATGGTTCATCGCTGTTACCAGTGCTCATTTGTGTGATCAGTCAGATTACTACAACCTTTGCCATTTTGAATTTTGTTTTAGTGGTGTTTAAACTAGGGCTGTTGAATTAACGCGTTAACTAATGCATTAATGAATTAATCGCAATTGAAAAATCGACGCCACTAAAATTTTAAACAGAAACTAGTCACACCAGTAGCAAGATTCAGTACAAACCTCAAGATAACCGAACTTTACTTCTTTAACGAACTAGCAATTATTTTCCGGTTGCAGCACTACTCTAAATTTCATTTGATTTTACTAGCAATTTCTGCTAATGTCATTTAATTCCTATGCTGAGACATCATTCACAGAGATGTGCGGACACGTACATTTTGGCGTCCGCGTCTGTCTGCATCTGCAGAAATGTCGTACGCATTCGCAGCTGTCCAACAACAGGTATCCGTGGACGGTCGTTATCCGGTCAGCAATATACTTTGTTCTGTCATGGGCTAAAAAAACTGTAGCGTGAAAGGAATGATGTTACGAGTTATACAGATTAGACCTATAAAACGGTTAGTTGATTCAAAATCAAAACTGAAAAAAGAAAATTAGCATTCATTAAGCACGCTCAAGAAGGACGCATGAGTGTCCGGCCATCCGCAGGTACACCTAAGGTGGCATCCATCTGCAGACGTGTTAAAAGCTTGCGGGTGCGTTTGCAGCTGTGCGTTTCTGGTCATCATTACCCTCGACACCTGTAACACAACACAAAGGAAATGTGCTGCATTAATTCATTAATACTGCGATTAATGTACAATTAAAATAATCGTGCGATTAACTCAATTAAAAAATTAGTCGCTCAACAGCCCTAGTTTAAACACCATTATGTTTTGATTATTTTTGCACATAAGAGACTGACCCAATGACGTTGGAGACAGATTCAAGCACCAAGTGATTAAACAGGTTTTGTGCCTTAAAATATTAACTCGCTTCAGTTAAAGAATTAATAATTTCTGTTGAAAGCTATGGATAGCAATATAATGTATCAAGAATAATGGTAATAATAACACATTTGACTATTGCACCAGAAAGTTGTAACTTTAGAGGCAGTTAAGGACTTGCCGAATACTGATTGAAAATTTCTTTCCAGCCTGTTACAAATTAATTTATAACTTGTTGCTTGTTAATTGTTACTGTGATTTCTATATATTAGGCCCAGTTAGCTTATTTCATAGTAATCTTGTTGATACTGTGTAACTGCATGTCAGGGTCCCATGCCCCATCGAAAGTCCTTAAAGGTCTTGGAATTTTTGCCTGTCATATATCGAGGCCCTGGAGAAAATTGGTCCTTGAAAGTACTGCAAATTGTGTGACATGATCATAGGATGTACTGGATTAATGATCTGTTTTAAATTTAAGCATGTTGGCAGTTAATTAGCTGTCAATATTTATGAGTGCTTTACGTGTCTGAATATTGTGGATAACTACATTTTTCTCGCTTATACACTTTGTTAGTGTTTGCTTTTTAAAATTTTCTTTGATTGTTAATAGCTGCATTTGTTCTCCTAATTTAAACATCTGGGCTACAGTGTCCTAGGACAAGATGTTTAGGTATTGCAGAGGGACTGCATGACACACTGTTAGTTGAAATTTTGTCATCTGCTGCACAACTGTACAGAAAACTGCATTCGAAAAGGCTCATTAGGCAAATGACCTTGACGGTTACCCAGAATGGTGCTATTCGATACCCAAAACATAAACAAGGCAATTGTAGCTGTCAGACTTTACCTCCAGTGCCACCATCTGGCAACTCGACCAGACACAATGAAGAGAATATATTTTGACGTGTGTTGATGTGTTTTCTCTGTGGTGAGATATTGATACTCAGCTGTGTGAAAACATGACGCCATCCACAAAACCGGAAATACATATTATATGGCACTGTTGTCAGAGGACGACCGAGCCACGGCCACAGGTAATATGTACAAAAATTTATGTGAAATGTGGACATGTGGTTTTTGAGAGCAGACGGACATACAAACCTATAGTCACACACACACACACACACTGATCACAATATTGTGCACCATTACTGGAGTAAAAATTAGGGATAATCTGGTGGATAGGGTCACACAAGTTCATCGGCAATGTCACTTTGATCCATTGAAACTATGTGTCTCTCTTGTGCTGTTTCAGAGATACAGCGAGTTATATGTTGAAAGTCACAAATCTTTCCCACCCAATGTGTATTTGGCACCTCCGTTGGGTTGGGGGTTGCATCAGAAACGAATCCCTGGGCTACAGTGTGACAGTTTTTGTGTGATGATATTTTTAGCCGTTTTGTGATAGGTAGACAAAGACACAGGGCCATGGTATAGACTGCGCTGGCATAGTGTTATGCAGTGAAAACAGCTTGTGGTTCTCCAGAAGTCGTGCAATTTTGGGGGATTTATTGAGTGGCAACCCTGGTACACTACATCTGATTGTAACGTTGCTTTTTTGTATGATATGCTTGCTTGTTAGTTACCTCTTTGCCTCCATTTCAGTTACCTCTTTTTCAGTTGGTTTTCTTCCTCCATTTGTTCCAGAAGAGAGATCATATTAAGATATGGGTGGCACATTTTTTTTATTCCACAGATGTCGTTCTGGTAACCCGACGAGTAGCATCAAAACAAAGCACTGACTGCAGCCAGCAGTGTGTCCTTATGCTCTTTTCAACTTCTACTCAAATATTGATGGAAAGGACGTTGCTGCTTTTTATATGATGTGCATATTTGTTACTTAATAGAATATCGTGAAAATGTAGTTTTCCTGTGCTGTAGGAAAAAGCAGGGAAATACAATAATATGAGATGGAAAAATAGGGGGATATCAAAAGTCGAATGACAAAAAGAAACACTGTAACACACGAAGAGTATTGTCTTCATTTTTCTCCGCTTTACTTTGCTGCACCTGGTGGAATCAAACCACATTGTTTTTACTCGGCTCGAAGCTAGGCTTCAGCCGAATATTGGATTCACTTTACATTGCGTTTTGGCGGTCTTCGCACATTCGGCTATAACTCTGCCGAAGGCGAATCAGTTTGGATGAAATCTGGAGCACTGTGAGTACATTGTCGGGGATTGGCCATGGCAGATTTTGGGCGCGATCCATGCAGTAGCGACAGCTGGAGAGCCAGGCGAAATTTTGTTTTTTTTTATGTCATGTAAACAACTTACTATTTCACTGATCTCCCGTCAGCCAAATTTTACGAAATTTGAACACAATACTATGATAAGTGTCGCGATGAAAGCTTTCGGAACAGAAATTTGAAAATTTTAACGTAAAGGTAGTTTTTACAAACAAGTAGCTCAGCTGTCACTAACATACCCGCGTGACGTGCTGCATCACAACAAACGGCCAAATTTTTAAGCAGTCACGTGACCATAACCACACTCCTTTTATGGGTAATATGTCATCCTGTTATTAGAATTCATATGTGTACAAAATTTGACGACTATAGGTTCGCCATTCCAGTGATATGATTGGAGCCCCAAAAATTTTTTAATGGGTCTCATGCGCTGACCACGCCCCTATCAGGGATGGTTTGTCGTCCGTAGGTTGTGTCTTGCACATTCAGCCTTTACATCAAATTTGGAGTCTTTGCGATCGCCAATTACGAAGATGCATGAAGCAATGCAAAATGTAGAAATTGAGGTGGTTTAACGTGGTTAGGGGTCATCCAAGGTCATTGGCAACATAACCATTCGATAGAGCACATAGGACTTCCTATTCAAATTTAATAGAAACTATGAGGCTATCTCGTATCGTTTTCGAGATAATATCGCTTATTTTCCAAAAATTAAAGAGGTCACGTCACAGTGATCACTCCCCTTTCAGGGACAGTTTGTCGTCTGTAGGCTGGGACTTGCTGTGTTTAACTCACATACCAAATTTGAAGTGTCTTCGATTACCTGCAACGAAGATATGAAAGGCAACGCCAAATGTAAAAATTCTCGTTTTGAGCCACCCTTTGGGGAACCTAGGGGTAATGGACAGGGTTCATCTATGGCTAGATGGAAAGTGCGTTGTCGACTTACTATTGGTGATAATTGAACTCTTTTTTGCTGGCTCTCACGGCTGAGGCAACCAACTTCCTTTCTCTTTCAATTCCTGCTGTTTATCGATGCCAGTCTATGCGTGCAGTGATGGACACTTGTGCAGGAGTGTAGGTCTCCTGAATTTGTGGGTGCCCTGTTTCACTGTGTACCGTCTGAACAAAACAATCGTAAATCCACAAAGTTTTCTGTACAGCTGGCCTGTCATTTTGCCAGTCAATCTGTAGAAATAGTAGAAATGCTGAAAAATTAATGATAATTGAACTTTTTTCGCTAGCTGTCACGACTGAGGCACTATTAAGCGAAATCTGTCGAAATTGGCGTTTTCTGAAGGGTTGGGTCACTGAATGCCAATTTCAGGTAGATTGGGACGTCGTCTGCAATCCGTCTGTGGATCGTTAGATAGGGGAATGGTGTAGCTACAACTTTACCGGTGAAAGTTTTCACACGAAACATTGCAGCAGACTTTTTTCGACAGAAGTTGGGGTTGGGTCACTTTGAGCGCAAATTATTGGGGGAATGGGGGTTGCCCACCAACGACTGTTGGCGTCAGAAAAGTAGTCACTGGGCTATCACGTGGCACTGTTTGCGTGATCTTACGTTTAGCCGTTTTGCCAGCTTGTGACAGACGGACGGACACACGCACGTCACACGGTAATATGGCGAATGCCCGCGCTAGCATAGCGTCGTGCAGGTAAAAACGCAAACATTTCTAAAAAAAATTTAATATCTTGTGACTTTAGGCCGCTATAACTAAGCAATGTTTACAGATCGCGGGAAATTCACTACCAAAATAACCCTCTGTGGGATTTCGAGTTTCCATTTCTACCATTGGAATTAATTCAAGGTCATTCCCCTGGCCTGTACATGCCATAGTAGACACCTCTCCAATTTTTCTGCAACGTCTGATGCGGATTGACAACACGGCCGGCAGCCAATCACCATCGACCATTAAGTCACGTGACACTATGGGCCTCGTTGACTGCAGGAAGTAAATAGCTTGTGCACAGATAGCCAAGCGCTTTGAGCCAAATACTGTATTGTGGGCATTCCACGCAATACAGCCATCTAGTTGTCATTGTAGCGTGATTGCGTATGCAGTTGTTGTTGCTGGCTTGGTAAATTAACTTGATGACTAGGTGTAAAATTGTAGTTGTTGCTGTCTTTTGCGGTTTCCTTTCTTTATTTCCATACTAATGTGACAGCAGCAAGCAGGCTTGGGGTTTTTACCCACACTGACTGCAGTCGTTGGGGCAGGTTTTTCAGCGACATTTGTATGTACGTTTATCTGCACAATATATCGAAAACTGATGCAGCTGGGATCACCGAACTTGACGTAGAAATGTTCCACGATGACTCCTGGAAACCCATTTATTTCAGGGTCAGAGGTCAAGGTCACGAGTCACAAAAAAACATTGCCGGCAAGGATTTTTGCACTCTTGCGAGTGCTGGCTGCTTCTAGCTAGAATAGGTCCGATCTGCTTCCAAGCTGGGCATCATACAGTGGACCAGACACTGGCTCTAGTTTTTGAAGGTTGTTTGGTGTTATAGTATCCTTCATTTTGTTGATGCATGTCTGCTTTTGCTGTGTTAGATCTTTACTGGCCCGCCTACACATAGTGCAGGGGCCAGACTAGTAACGGTCGCGGGCGTCTGTCGTCGTCGTCTGTCTCATTCTGTAACAGTGCACGGCGGGCTTGCAGGCGGCGGCCAGGCGATGACGTCATGCGGCCTCCAGTCTAATTATAACTCTACGGCTGCACGGCGGGTCAGTCGTGTTACGTCCCGTTGGGGCGACACCTTGTTATTTAGTTCGTTCAGTACCATGCTATGTGATTGGCTGGGAAGAGTGTTTCAGTGTTTCTGAAATGAACGATATTTGTGTAAATTGTGACTAGAAACTGAACTCAATCACTGCTATTGTTACATTATTTTTACATTAATATTTTGCTATGTTACACTTTACAATACAGCCCGGCGCAGTAACAGTGCACTTTGCACATTTTTGTTGACATGCATCTTGTCACCCAATGGTCGAGTTATAGGCATATACAGCTCAAGTCACAGAAAAAAACAGTTAAGGTATTGTGGCGTATTATTTTAGTATGCTTATGTGCTAATCATTCCTGATAACAACGTTGAAAAAAATACTAAAATCGCCTCACATTTGACATAGTTACCGTAGAAATAACTATAGCCTGATTTTTACTTACTTTTAACAGTGACGTCGTGTCACATAAACAGCTTCATCATGGCACTCATGTGAAGGGAAACATAATTAATGAATGGCTGATAATGATTCCTGAAAATTATAGTATTTGGATAGATACAATAAATCTGGTTGAGACACCAGTGTATTTTACACAACCGGGTTTCCACTTCCTGATGTATACTTTAGTTTTGGTTTTTTATGTTTGTTTTTTCCTTCTTAACTTGATTAGCCCACCTGGTGTCGAAAATTGGCATCCCCAACTTCACAGTTCACTATGTGCTGGCATTCCATAATGGATGGGGTGTAAGTCATGTTACTACAGACCACTAATAGGAAGTGGCGTGGCCTGTCGAGTAACTGCAGTTTCAGTGACCTTGAGTGACCTTCAAGATCACTCAACAATTGCAGGCCTTTTCAGATAAGATTTTTGGTACAGTTATGCAGCAGTGTACAAGATATCAGATAACAGCACATTGTGCGGTTCCTCGACGATAGCGGAGCTCATTGTATGTATTATGCTGTGCTGTGATTGCATTGTTGTTGTGATTCTCACATTGGCATTTCCTGTACATGTACTGTTTAACAGCAGTTACTTTACACACACATTTAAAACCAGAGCTTTAACTCCTAACAGTCGAAGCTTGAATTATGTTGCGTTATTGCTTTATATACTGTTGCGTGCATATGCTGCTGATGTGATCTTGTAACAGCAGACAGAAAACTCAACTTTGCAACGATATTATACTTCATCAGAACTAAACTTGTATTATAAATTATAACGTCAGCGGTGCAATAATAACCTAAATTGTGTTGAAACTGTCATAATGATTAAGTACTAACCATCGTGGACTGGACAAGCTGTCCTCCACGTTGATGACAAATACTGACAAACAGTCTGCTGCATATTTATACCACTCATTCCTGGCTTGTCTCTTTGTGTTGTTCAGATTTTATAGACTTATAAGTTTTTAAGTGCATCAAAAGTGGCTTGTGCCATGTAAACATAGTTTTGGTTGTTAACGGTGAACAAAGCCTGCTTAGTTGTTGAGCCTCACTGCTATGAAGATATACGTCATTTATTTGCACGCTGTATCGACCTGTCATAATCATATGTTGATGAACGTTTTACTGCTTTTGCTGCATGTTTGTTGATATCGGTGTGAGTTGCATGGTCGTTTTTGACTAATGTTGGTGCATGGTGCAATGTTGTGCATCTATTATTTACACGTGTGAGTCGTTTGTTATAGGGTACCTGTGGTCGTCAGCTATGCTGAGGAGATGGTGTCAGTACTGTGTTTACAAATGTAGGGCAATGTTCAATACAAACGTACGCCCGGACTCTTACTTCCTTTCTTGATATGAACCAGATTGTGGGGTGAAGGCGGCAGGTCTGAAACCGTGGGTGGGAGGCCACTAAACTTGATTTTGATTAACTTACACTAGATGACGCTTTCGTGGAAGCTTGAATACTCTGACTAGTTAATAAATGAACGATTGTGTTTAATTTAACTGTATTATTGGGAAAAAGAGATATCAGATATGCCATGCAAATGGCGAAGGTGGATGTGGCTGATAGCAGCCGACAGGCGGACTCGCAGCCCAAGTCGGTTGGCTAGGTTTGAAGGTCGGCTGCCGCCTGACGCTGAGTCTTGTGACAGCACCATAAACATTGTCATTGCTATTGGTTTTATTATTATTATTATTACGCTGCATTGATCGCATGCGTGCAGTGCATAGATGCGGCCTATTGCTACAGATGTCGCATGTAGTGTGGTCTGTATATCTGTGTGTCTGTGTGTTGGTAACACGGGTGTTTTATGCAAAAAAGCATGTCCTGGATGAGATGCTGTTTAGGAGGCTGGATATAAGGAAATACACAAAACGATACACATCCTTCATCAACTATTCTTTATTACATTATCAGTAACCGATGTCATCTGTGATTTTGGATGTTTTATTACTTTGTTTGTTATTTCCATGTATTGCACATTTTTATTTTATTATTGTTCTAATTTTTTTCTACTGAAATCTAGCGGTTTTTATAACTTGCTATTGAAACATTAAACTTACTTACTAAGGAACCATGCATTGTATGGGGATCATCATCGGAAAGTCCATTGGCCGTCGCGAGGGTGACAAGATGGCGATGCTGCCTTTTGCCAGATTACTTTGGACACTTGTTATTATCGTTATTGACAAGCAGAATTAGTGAAGTTAGAAAAATGTGGTATAAAATGAAATAATGAATGCAAGCATTTTTACTCATGTGGAGACTAACGAAGATAGAGAAGTATAATTTTCAACAGTCTCATAATTAATTGACTAAGTTTTAGTTGTTAATTAACTGTTGAAAATCTCATCATGTTAATCATGGTGTATGCGAACTTTTTATACATAATGTTATATTTAATGTTATTTGTGCTGTCGCAATTATTACGTTAGTTACGTAAACTAGCAGTATCTGGATCTATTTTCCATTCGTATGTGAGTGTATTTTATGGTGTCACAGACTCGTAAACTCTGGGTGACATTAAATGTGGTATGTACCGGATTCTCTGCTTTGACGGTTGTAAACGTCAGAAAGTGTTGATCCGTCTGTTCTGACCATCAGTTGCTCCTTCATTGGGTCCATTTGATGAAGTTTTTGTTTTGTAGTACATGTCCTGCTGTTGGCCCACTGTGATTTATTATCATTTTTATTGTTTTCTGCATACACTGCAGGTTCAAGACCGATTCTTTTCTGACGTCTGGGACCATACCCTCCACTTATCGCTGTCTTCAGCTGTTCGTTGTAGGTCTTTGTAATTTCCTTCAGTTATAAAGGGCAGGTTTTCTCCACCGCAAATTAATCTCCCATCAATGTTAATGGGACATTAATTTTCGGTAGAAAACCGGCCAAAGTTTCTTAGCATATTTACTCGTTTTCTTCCTTTTGTTGTGCACCCTTCCATTCTTCCTTTTGTAAGTCTTGTTAGTAGACTATCTCTTCTTGACAGCATGTCCGACTCGAGCCTTCTTTCTATTTAATATTGTGTTAGGTTGATTCTTCTTCTCTTAAAATAATAGACATGTTCTGCCCTGGAGGGTCCCCGCCCTGATACATTTGTTGATTCTGGTGTTATATAAATTGTTTACTTTCATACTTAACTTTCCTGCTTATTTGCTTCTTACTTACTTGTTTAGTTTCTTAAGAAATAGGCCATTCCTTTTGAGGCCAGAGGTCGTAAGAGGCGACCGAAACTGGCTTTAGTTTTTTGTGTTATAGTATATTTTCTTATGGATGCATGTTGCTTTTGTTGTATTAAATTTAGTTTTTCAGTACTAAGCCAAGAGATTGGCTGGGAAGAACGTCTCCAAAATGAGATATTTTGTGTCAGGTGGGACGTAAAACCTTAATCAGTCAATCAACGTGCCGTTAACTGCCAAGCTTGCATTTACTGTCAAGAAGAGATTACAGAGATACGGGTGTATTTCAGTGCATGGTAGTTGATACTGCAGAGTACAGTGATGTTAAATTTGTTTGTATGAAGCTTGTGTGGTTGAAATTAGCTCATTTCAGCTGAGTTTTCGTTGTTTTGCATTGTATCTTGTTTACCGTATTTCCTCTAATAGAAGCCGGGGGAGGTCTAAGGATGAATACATTGCCAGACTGGTAGGCCTACCGGGTATTTCGTTTTGCAGTAATAAATATAAAATCAAGAATCTTGGTGTTTTAAATACATGTTCATTGGTGAACCAGGTGGTTCTAATAGAACCCGGGGCTTCTATTAGAGGAAATACGGTAAGCTATTCTTGTTGTGTTTTATGGATTGTTTGTTCTTTAGAGTTTTTTGTTGTAACCCATGTTTCCTAATTTTGTAAATTTTGTGACTACATGTATAAAAGTTTTCAAAGTTAATTCAGCTGCTTAGCTTACTCTGCTGGTTCAGTGTTCTGGCTTTGGTGAATGCCAATTATTTCATTGTTTACAGATTTACAATACTGCACAGTTGTCGACTGATGACAATGTAGTTACTTCACAACTAGCCAATCATGCAGTTGCCAATTATAGTGTGTGCCTTCTGAGTCCATACCACACTTTATTTAGCTTTACCGATGTACATGTTTTTGGTATCAAGTTTATGGTCTTAATAACGTTGATGAACTCTACTGAAAACTTCATTTGTGAAAATCAACTGTTTGCAACAAATTATTACTCTATTAACCGAAATTGTTTTGACAGTGCCAGTAAATTTCTATCAACAAATCTTATCTGCAATATTTTGTTGGTTTCGAAATTACACTTTTCCGTTTACTTGGACTAACTGGATTTAAAATGTACATGAAAATTGTTTGCGTTGTGTATGAGTTATTACTGAATTTTTACATACAGATTTCTATTGAGGCATGCATGGTTTTATGTTTATAAATGTGATTCTGGCGTTTTAGCATAGTATGAAATATAATCTCTAAAACATGTCTTGTTAGCATTTAAATAAAGCTGATAAATCTGCTTTAAACAAACCAATCCTTTGAATTCCTATCCCATATACACAGATCTCAAACCTGTTGTACATCTCTGCAATCAAAGAAAGTTACATCCTGAAGACAAAAACAGTCTTCAAGCTATGAATCTCTTTTAAATTATTGCACACCAAACAGGGTGCTGATGTACTATGTTAACATTATAATATACAGAACATTGAACCTTAATTCGCAGTAAACTTGATTACGGAGCTATTGTCTATGGCAGTGCATGGAAATCATATCTTAAAATTTTAGAACCTGTACCAGCCCAAGCTGTAAGAATATGTCTTGGAGCTTATCGTACCTCACCAGTTTGTAGTCTCCAAGTATTAGCTCATGAACCTCCACTTGAACTTCGTAGAGAACAACTCTCACTTCAGTATTGCACAAAACTCAAATCTAATACACTTAATCCAACTCAAAAGCAGTCTTTCAACCACTGTCATCTCTGTACCAAAATAAACCTAATGCTGTACCATCTTTTGGTCTACGCATACAAACTAGTATACCTGCTATAGACAATAAAATTAAATATTGCTCGTTGTTGCTGAAGTCCTACTCCTCCATGGTTACTAACTGATCCTACTATACTATTTGATTTCAATCAGATACGTTGCAAACAAAAAACGTAATACTCCCAGTGACATTTGCATCAGTAAATACAATGAAATACTAAGTATGTATCCACAACATATCCAAGTTTTTACAGATGGCTCAAAACAAAGTAATCATACAGTTCATACTGCAAATGCTGTTGTCTTAAATTCTCAGTATTACCGAATGATTTCCCAATTCAGTTTCTGTATACACTACTGAAATGTATGCCATACTTCTAGCTCTTAATGAACTCAGCAAACAACACAAACATTATCTACTTTTTTTCTGCCTCTCTATCTAGCCTCAACTCCATTGCTAACAATAAAACTTGATCACCCCGTTACTTTAAAAATTCTATTAAAATATCAAACTATTAAACTACCAAATGTACCAAACTATACCTTCTTACTCCACTTTTCCTACTACATATCAACGAAAGGACCCAATCTTATATAACTGATTACGCACTGGACATACTCGTTTAACACAGTCTTATCTTACTGAACACACAGATCCGTCCAAAATGTACAAACTGTAATCAACTTCTGTCAAACGCATACTAACAAAATGTACTTCATATGGTCAAACACGATATCAGTGCTACTCCTTTACTGACGTTAAAACATCTTCAATCATACACCCAGCCAAAATATACTAAATTTTAACTTTTTAAAGTCAAGATATATGATCAAGTATAATTTCTAAAAAGGACATCTTACACAAATTAGGCCCTATACTTTTTCAGTTAAATAGTTTACCTAATTTCAATTTACTTATTCAATCTAAACCTACTGTTATTGTTATATGTTCTTTTCAGTTACCTTACCACAAGAATTAATACTTAATACTTATTAAATTTTAATGATGCGTTTCTTCTTCCATCTCTCATTGTCGTTGTAACTTAAGTGCAGAAAATGGGTGTATTTGGAAATTTATTCGTCTACGTTATTACTCCCTTGTAAATACTTTGGCGAAGAAACCTCTCACGCTTTTCTCTGTCGGAAACTTGTTTGATTTTAGCGCTGAACGTGGAGCTGTTAGTCTGCTGTAATGACATCAGACATCCAGGCTTAAGTAATACCGGTAATCACAAAAGTATTAAGTTCTATATATTTCATTTTCAGTTCCATTAATACTGGGATATGATACGTACACCGGTCTAGTCGCCGCGGCATACAGACTGTGGAAAATAACGCCACGTAGACTTAATTATTATCGAGAACCTATCTAGATCGATGTTCAGCAGCTTGGTGGGCAGCTGTTGAGGACAGACAAGGGATGGAGAGACAGCAGCAATCGAATGACCCAAACCCATAACGACCAGTACGCTAGTGTGCATTTGGCAGTCAAACACAGCGAGCGAGATACGTGAGCTTGCCGCTCAATTAATCAATAGTGCACCTAAGCAGTCGACAGCACACAGTTGAGAGGATACCGCGAAAGTGGTCACCGACGTTCATTCGGTTTAGAATTTAGGATCCGACAGTCTAATGCAAGTTATTTTTTAACTTAGGCCATGGAGTTAGGCCACTAACAATTATAGTCGTTGTCTGCGCACATGTAAAGCTACAAGTGATCTGCAAGTGATTTTAAAGTAAAGACTAACCTGCGACAAATAAGAAATTTGTAAATCCAGTAGTTCTATTACAATTCTACATGTCTGCCTTACATAAGAAATTTGAGCGTATAACATGCATTTTTTCGTGGAATAATAATCAGCTAAAGGTTAATTTAAAAAGAAGAACAACTCTAGGTCGGCAATCTTAACATTTAAACAACCGCAATCACCGGTATCTTTGCAGGTGACATCCGCATACTCACAAAAAGGCTTATCATACTCGTTACCTAGCGTTGGGCCAGTAGCAGCCCGCAGGTGACGTAAGTCATTCACCCGGCGGTAGGCTGCTATTACTTTCCGCCAGGCTTGCAGTTACCTTTCCAGCCGCAGAGCATCACCGCCTTCTGGCTGGTACGCATTTTACCGTCCCACGGAGGGTAGAAGGCTGAGTCAACCCATATACACAAATACGCCTAATAAAACTGATATTGTCAAATTATATGACAGATGACCGGATAAATTAATACAGCATAGGCAGATCTTTACTTTAGGGAGAGCACGAGATCGGACCCCCACTTTTTGGATCGGTGATAAGGACCCCCCACTTTCTGAGGCCACAGAATCCTAAATTTTGCCTTCACACCATTGCTTACGGGGTGAAGGCCCGGTGTGGTTGATTGGAGCGGTGGTGTGTTTGCTAGCTGCATAACGCGGGTCCAACTGTACGTTAACGCGCGCAATTGGATGGCCGCAGTTTGCGCTGCAGCACCATTGGCTCTTGCTGATCAACTGCCACTTCCGAGATTGTAAAGCGCGCTGGTCTGGTCATCGCGTAAGCTGCGCTATATAAGAATCCGACCTTTTAACGTTACTTATTTACAGTTTCAAATTCAAGCCTGATTTTTTAGCTGACATGCCTCGGTTTCGCTTGCATACATAGCCGAAAATGATTGTCCTCCTTGATTTTTTATCGTGTCTGATAGTGAACTTTGACCCATGACGTGGACATACAGACGACCTAAACACGGTCAAAGTGGACGATCTTACCCAATACGTACCCAATATTTACATCAGAGGTCATTGCGTTCGAGTGTTATTGACCGGACACACACAAACACACACACACACAACAGACTAACTGCACAACCGGACCATTAAACTGGTCGGTAAATGTTGCAAAAATCGCGCAATGCACACGTGTAAGAAAACACTATCAGATCTCTCAAGTGTAGATGTTAAGTATATTCACGAGATGCATGTATAAGCCTACGAGATATGTACGAGATGCAGTCTGGAGATTTGATTTTGATCCTAGTCTCCGTCGTAGACGATGTGTATGGCTGTGTCAGTCTGTAGCGGGACATCGTCATCAATAACTGGGGTAGGAGGTCGCTCTAATACGACAGTTTCCAGGCGCTGTAGCCAGTCCTGAATCATTTGTCTCTTCATTTCGTCATCATCGTTATCTTCTTCTTCTTCTTCCTCCTGCTGCTCCTCTTTGTTGTTGTTGTTGTCATCGTCGTCGGCGTGATTCTGATTCGCCACGCACTCCACGTTGTTGTCAACACGCCGCGTGTTCGGCGTCCTAGCGGTCACGTGATTCCGGGCACCTGTCGCTGGCCCGGCGTCGCGTCCAGGCACCGCCGTGCCACTGACCAGCATCGCCAAGAACGACGGCTGTGACACCGACTTGGTCATCGTCAGCGCACCTGCCGTGTTGTTGGCGGACGTCGTTTTAGTCGACGGTCGGATGGTCGTCGGTGGCCGCCGCTGTTGTGACGAGGCCAGTTGCCGTCGCGGAGGCATCGCTGACCGCGACCTGACTGACGGACCACCACCTGCGGCGGTCCTTGTCGTGCAGCCGTGATCGGGTGAGGTCGGCCTCGTCG
>Ga0209780_1000602_pt1 | contig 20045 bp, 13 predicted proteins | sample WorMetexBAHAMAS2_FD_187384 | JGI IMG/M metagenome (GOLD analysis project Ga0209780, IMG submission 187384) | Marine gutless worms symbiont microbial communities from Max Planck institute for Marine Microbiology, Germany - Inanidrilus exumae... | ecosystem: Host-associated > Annelida > Digestive...
GGACAATAGAGAAAAATAAGTAAAGTGAATAAGAAAAGGAAAAAGGGAAAAAGTAATAAAGAGCAAAAGATGAAGAAGTGAATGGACAAGGGAGCAGCAAAGGCGGAAGGGGTACCCCGGCCCCACGCGGGGTGAAAGGGATCGAGAGGTTCATTTAAATTATTACCCTAGCGCCTACAACAGGAGAAGAATAAAATCGCATCACAAGACTAAACTAAACCAAATACAACAAAACACCAGAATATATATTAAACAAAGCAATACAGATAGCACAAAATGAACGCGACAAACTAAACTCAGGTTCGGTCGCCTCCTACGACTTCAGGCCTCGAAACAGAACATTGCTTGTTAACTATCGCCAAGTTCTCTTCCAGAATAAGGAGAAAGAAGCCGAGGCTAACCTAGGTTACCATGGAAAACAGCCATCAAACGAGGTGGTTGTTATTAACTTCACCTATTCACACAGTCTCATACCTCGGATTCCTGTCTTCACAAACGGAAACCTCATTTAATGACTGGTATTATATCATACTGGCACAAAACTGGTCAACAGACTCACCACTCTGGGCGAGTGGCCTCTGTGTCGATGACAGTTCCTGACGGTGGGTTTGCTACACCACGGTCACTGGCAAAGAAGCGTGCGTTGACACGCTTTTTGACCACAACCACAGCCACCTTTGGCCTGCATCACACCACACACCAACATCAAACACTCACCTTTGCAAAGCCAAAAAATTTTCACTACAGCTGCAAAGACATGTAAATAAAATGTCTCCACCTGAGACAACAAGAAGCTCCGCTACCACAGAGGGAATGCACAATGTGCTATGTTAGTAAATTCATGCAGTTTCACAATCTATGGGAGTTATAAAGATTTCAGACAGCAAAAGTGACCTTCAAGGTCATTGGCTATATTGCCATTCGATAGGCTACACACAATTTCCTATTTGTCTTCCATTGCGACTATTTCTCTATCTTGTACCATTTCCGAGATATTATGACTTTGCCTAGCTTTACCAATTACAAAGATATGATTGGGGCAAAATTAAACAAAGCGGGTCACATGACTCTGACCACGTCTCTTTTAGGGGTGGTTTATCACCGTAGAATAGGATTTAATACAGTGTACCTGCATGCAAAATTTAACAATTCTAGCTTCAACCGTTCCACAGATATCACTGGGGTATCAAAATTTAAAGTGGGTCAAGTGACCCTGAACACGCCCCTATTAAGGGTGATTTGTCATCCTTATGGGACTTGACATAGACTACACGCATGCAAAATGTGACCACATTAGCTTCAGCCGTTCCGGAGATATGGTTGGTGCCAACCAAAATTTTAATGGTTCACACGACCTGACCATGCCCCTTTCAGGGATATTTTGTCATCCATAGGCTAGCACTTGTTACGATCAACCTATATACCAAATCTGAAGTCACTATCTCTACCCACTACAAAGATACAAAAGGAGATACAAAATAGCAAAAATGGGGTGGTTTAAAGTAGTTAGGTTCACTCAAGTAACTGGAAATAGTGCCATTCAATATAGCACATGAGTTCCTGTTAGTGCAACGTTTCTGAGATATAGCGAGATGTCTTCAAAAATCGCCAATTTGAACCTACCCCACGTCTATTTGGCACCCCCATACGTTGTTAAAATTTCACAGAGATTTTTGGCATCAAAAAACTAGAGTCCTGGGCTATCGTACGACACTGTTTGCATGATCCTAGGATTAGCCATATTGGTACAATGCCGGCTTGTGATGGACGGACAGACGGGCGGATGGACAAACACACGACGACACCATATACTGCGCTAGCATAGTGTCGAGCTGCATAATCTCCTCCTATCTTCAGGACCAGAATTGAAACCAGTGTGCTAACTTCTTTTTCGTTTGTGTTGTTTTTCACTTTCTGCTACATTTCACTTAGTAGACAAGAATGGCCAGACGACATGTCACCTTGTTAAATGTACTCCATCATATCATATAGTATCTTATGATGCAGTGCACATTGACGCTATGGTTACATCCATACGATGTTACATACACAATTTTTACATTTCATCACCTTTCTGTGGATGTCAAACTGCGGAAGATGTCACAAAAACAAATGCATATCGTCACTGCAGTGCTTACCAACAGACATGTGACAGCACTGCCATGTCACTCAATTCTCTCCCAGACGTAAATTAAATGCCGCAGAATGTATCATTATTCGGCTCGAAGCTAGGCTTCAGCCAAATATTGGATTCACTTTACGGTGCATTTGGTGGTGTTAAAGCATTCGGCAATGCGATGACAGACTCTGGGTGACTGTGCTTTTCCAGTTACAGTGCCTGGAACTCTCTGCCGTCTTTCATCAGAGATTAACAGTCACTGGTGGCCTTTCGACGTCAACTGAAGACAGTACTTTTCAGGACATCCTTTGGCGAGGATACTAATACCTGAGCCGCGTGACTGTTAACACGTGACTGTTTAGTGTTTGTTAGTTGGCCCTGCAATGCTTTGTGCGTGATAATGCCACCCTAAACATCAACGTTTATAATAATAATAATAATATTACTCCGCCGAAAGTTAATCGATTTGGAGGAAATATGGAGTACAATGTTGGGGGCTGGCCTAGGCAGATTTTGAATTCGATCCACGCAGTAGTGAGAGCTGGATAGCCAAGCTAATTTTTTTGTCACGTAAGCAACACAAGATTTCCCGTAAGCCAAATTTCACAAAATTTGAACACAACACATCGACGAGTGTCGCAATGAAATCTTTCGGAACAGACTTTTGAAAATTTTACCGTAAGGAATGGTTTTTCAAAAAAACACAAAAATTTCTTTTAAAATTTTTAACGCCTTGTGATCTCAAGCCGACATAACTCCACAATGATTACAGATCGATGGAAATTCACTAGCAAATGATCCCTCTACAGGATGTCTAGTTTCCATTTTTACCTATAAAATCAAATCAAAGTTATTCTCCTGACCAGTACAGTCCGTACACTGAATGTATTCCCAAATTTTTTGGACACATCTGATGTGGGTGACGCACGTACAGCAACAGTCATGTGACACTAGTCCGCTTGGAATGCAGGAAGTAAATAGCTATATAGAGCATTTGCAAATGGGTGTTGTTATTTACTGTGGGACAGTCGGCGACGAGCCTACACGTTAGCCGTCACTGCTGCATTAGTTGCACTTCAAGTCAAATACTGTATTGTGGGCATTCCACACAATGCAGCCATCTAGTTTACATGTGGTTTAACCCCAACAATTCAACAATGCACTGGCTAATTATCAGTGAATCAGACACAATTTTCTGGAGACTTTCTGAGCAAGATGCAACACGGCGTTGACAACATTATAAAGAAAATGGCGTCATACGTGTAGTCTTCCCCAGCACGTTTGAAGCATTCCAACAGCTGGCGCACTTCGTGCTCATGGACCGTCTCCAGCTGACCATCTCCGACTCCGTCACGGAACACGATGATGCGGTCTGGCATCATTTTGTTGACCTGGTAGTAGTTTCTCAAAGCACCTGCCAAACAGCATCAGTCGACCAACTAACCAATCAACCAACTAATATGAACAAAAACAACTGAGACACAGATGAAAAAGTATATACAAACACACCAACTGGTGAGTGACACTACAGATAAATCAATTGCTGACAACAATGGTGCATTAAACAGAACAATTCTGCTGCATAAAAAACTACACCGCAAATCAGCTGTGTATAGCATCTACCAGCCTGTATCTGTGCATAATGATAACGATAAGTTAAATGAACTGCATAAGAAGAGCTCAACTAGATTCTTCTTTAGTTTTCCATCAGTAGACTAATCATACAGCTGGGATGCATGCATGCGGCCCTTTGTTAATGTTATGTGGCCCACGAGACAGCGCAAAAATGTACAGAATGTGGCACATAGATTACATGCCACAAATGTCACTTATACCCAATTAAAGCAAGTACCATTTGACAAACTCAAATTCTAGCAATTAGAATCTCAGACTGTCAGATATACTGGATTAAGTGTACACAAGTTACACAACTTTGTAACAGATTCGACAACTCTGTATCTGCTGCGATCCAACGGGAATAAAGCAAATGTTCACGCAGCGCTTTGTGGAAAATGTTTGTTCATCCGGCTCTGGCTGGTCTACACGAGTAACTGAAATATCTGGCTCCGGCAAGCACACTGTGACTAGCACTTTTGCACTGATATTACTGGCACATTTTCCGTGCTGTCCACAGGCCAGGCTGCGGCTCTCAAATGTATCCACAGAAACTTCCACCTCCCATGCACTTCATGCTTGACAAAAGTTACTCTCATGAGCGCAAAAGATACAAAGCTGTCAAGTCTGTTACACAGTAGTGTAACTTGTCATCACTTAGCCAAGTATTCAAGATACCTGTTTTCGAGATGTATTACATTCATCAGGTTTTACAATAGTTTTTAAGTGACAAAGCTGGCTATGTGCCATCTGTTAAGTTATCATATACTTTAAACTGGGAATCGTATCGTAGTTGAGTAAAAATATAGTGTAAAATGACTTGCTCAAAGTGGACATACTGATCATGAAGGTGCAGAGATTGTTCTGCAGTTCCTCGTGGCTCGACTGGAACCCACAGTTGCTATAATATCTTGTTAGGCGTTGATTCATCGACGCCACAAAAGCTCCGACTGAGCGACCTTTCTTGGCTGAGTCATGGTATGTGTCCACACCGACCACCATCAGGTTCTTCAGCTGTTCAACAGCACACCCATCATGCATCAGCAGTGGCCACAACATCAACAACAACATGGTCAATGAATTTGATGAAAAGCTGCATCGTGGAGAGGGGGACGGGCAGGGAGGGACTGATTTTCAAGGAAGACGATGTGATCTGACCAATCAGTCAGGAGCATTGCAATTCACTGCAACAGTAGTGCTGTCATGCCACTACTCAGGATTAAATATCCCGTTTGCTAAATGACATTGACAAAAACTCCGATGCAGCCACCCTCTGTGGGGAACCACATACAGACGGAGTATATTCTATGAAACTTTTTCAATCACTGCCTTGCAAACAACACGAGGCAGGGCCATAGATACTGTGGAATGCTCATAGGTAGCCTATGGAACGCATCATTTTCTATTATATTGGCTGATATTAAACATCATGCCAACAACTAGAAATCTTTTAATTTAAACTCAGAAATTACAATCTGCAGCTTACTCCATTATGTAACACAGTCAATTCACACAAGTAGGCTAATAGACTTACCGGTATTTCCAGTGACCAGACTTCACCACCCATCTTGCAGTTCAGCTGAATGGCAATCTTCGTCGCAACCGACATCAACATCTGCTTCTTGTTCAGAGTTCTGGACAGCACGCACTGGCTTGGAACTGTCAGCAACACCCAATATCATTTCTTTACGACTCCTGTCCGCTTGACGACAAGTCTCTTGATTTTATTTTCTATGCTCCCACAGGTCAGACTAGCTACCACTTTTACTTGATGCCAATCTTTATGGGATGTCATACATAGCAGAGGCATTTCCTGTTGGCCCACTAACAATGTCAAGGCAGTAATGCCACATTGTGTTGTACACTGACATGATTAAAATTTTACACTCGAATTGACTCCAAAAAAGACATTCATGCGAGTCAATCAAAGCTGTACCTACGACACTAAACTTAATGCAGTAGCAATGGACATGCATTTGTGAAATGGCATAAAGCCGGGTGGAGCTTGTGAAGGAGGCACGCCTTCTAAAGTAGGACTACGCAGTCACGTGATTTCTTGCAATGGACAGTAAGTTTGCAGCAGCGACAGCATAGTATATTCATGCTGAAGGAGACACGTTGCAGCATAATGTGCCAAGTTGCCTAGTAGCGGTCCAGGATATGTGTGTCTAAACAGAAAACTGTAGTTGGCAGAAGGGCAGGAGAGCAAATACATACATACATTTACATACACATATCTACAAAGTGCCAGAAATCACAAAAGGAATTTGAGGTGCTAGCAACTCAGAACGTGTGTTTAAACCTATTTATAACAAACCATAGCAGCTAACCAGCACCTGATTTATCTATGCTTAAATGATTATAGCAATGTAGACATGTTTTTCCTTACTTGCTCACTTAGTATAATAGTTTGCCTTATGCATTGTACAGCACTGTTTTCACACATCAATAAGTAATCTGCTTCTGCCGGTCGTTTTGGATACGAGTCTCTAAGGCAATCAGCTGCACTTTCACTAACACACTACAAAAGCAATGCCCAGTTCACCTGCATTTTCCACACAGAGGTAGGTCTTGATAGCATCATAGCGGTCCTTGCGGTTTGACGGCAGAATCAACACCACCATGCTAGTATCTGGGCGCACACTCTCCTTCAGCGCACGAATGTACGTGTTCACCGTGTCATCTGGCAATGCGATGCTGTAAGTAACATCCAACAACAACCATTTACCTGCCTTCCTTCAGCTCACCTTCTTCTGCTGGTTGGTCACACTAAATGTCATCCATTCACATCTATCTAAAGCTACTTGTGATGCTCCTTGAAGATTTATTGTTGTCTGTGCAGGTTACTGCATCTATACAAGCTGCTCTGTCTCATAACAGGACTAAAATAGCTACTAATTCAACACAAATTTTGCACTTTCTGCCACGAATTGACCGTGATTTTATCCATCTTTGGACGCAAAAAAATTTACGGCCTTAAAATATCTACACAATTGACAAGACACCTGAGATACAATGGAAGCCCACTGTAGTGCACACATCATTTCTGGTCGCAGAATCAGTTAAACAAGTTAAACCAAGCAATCACATATAACCTCTGCAACGTACCTGACACTTTACAGCACCACCAGTGTTTAAATTTTCAACCTGTTTTTATGACTCAGTACAGCTACTTACTGTATGCAACTGCATACCAGTCATATGTTCAGAAAGCATATCTACTGCCTCTAGTTCATTTGCTAAAGATAGCTTAATGCTAACTCCGCAACACAGCAGGTATACCCATCAGCTGGCACAGGAGCATTTTCTGGAAGTCGTCCAGCCCATTGAAAAGCATTGTAAGTCACTGCTGCAGTGTACACAAAGAGAAGATCCATCATGGCATCAGCAGGATGGCTGCAGCCAACTGCATTGCTCCCAGCTTGCCAGAGTCACATTAACGTTTCTCCGTAAAAAAATCCACCCCTCTGCAATGCAGCTTCTTGTCAAAATTCTTTTACCACATTCTTTTACTTGTTACGACGTAGTGGCTTGTGTGCGTGCGTGCATGTACAAAACTTACAATTGCGGTTTGTCAATTGGCATTCCCATTCCAGAGCACACTTTCTGCAGTGTGGAGAACAGATCGGTCGCGTTGCCCTGATCGCGCTGGGTAGACATAATGATCCAGCCCTGCAGAGGAATGGCGTTCAACAGAGACTGACCACGCATCTCCTTTGACCAGTCGGCATTCTCCTTGGCGTAAGAATACTGCCATACAACAACACACAACCACAATCTCGTTGAAAATCTTACGTACCACGCTCAGTTAGTCCGCCTCCACAAACACTTAGCCTTGCAGACCTGCACTGGACACATACTGGTGGAATGTACAAACCTGCAGAATATCCAGGAAGATATCTCCTGGCCAGCTAAGCAGCCATCTAAAAGCGTCAACAGTCTCACTTTGTCGCATGACCAACAACCCAGATGCATTGTTGATTGGTTGAACGTGGTCACATGATGTTCACTAAAATCTAATGCAAAACGAGTCACAGGCTGCAAGACGTCATGGCGTGTTCGTGGAAACATTGAACAGTTCAACATTTCCATGACTTCGCCGTGACGTTTCGGCTCAACCTACTGAACCACTGACTGGTTGAAATGTAGTCACCTAATGTTTCCGATTAGGCCTCAGCAAAGTACTGCCACAGTGCCACACTATGCGACACAGAAATCACTAGCTCGCAATTAATATAATGTAACGCTGTAATGCTTATAAATAAAACCACTACGTGTGGTCTAACTTGTAACAGGCAACAATTTCTAGATTCTATTGACACTGCTCAGATGATTAATTTTTCAAATTAACTTATTTTTCGTAATTTTTGTAGGTGGTCAATGGTCATATGACAAAACAGACAAATTATGCCGAGTCCCTCGGCTGAAATGTCAACATTCGGGCTTCACCGTCGTTGACATTTCAACCTCAGAGAATCATGTTTGATTATCGCACTCACAGGCTTGCATTATCAGTACAACTATCGACTTCATAAAGGACTCATGTTTACAAGCAAGAGCAGAGTATGTTATTTCAATTTCATAACAGCTCTACAGCCTTGGTTTTGCATTACTTTCAACAATTTGTTCATAACCATCTAAATTTTATATTTACCCAGATTTTCATGACAATGAATGGCTTACAATGTGTCGATAGGTTTTTAACTTATGTTAGCCTGTTGCCTTCATCCTGAGGGTTGATTGACGTGTGGCTGGATACCATTCCTGACACAGGGTTACCACTCTTATGACACCACAATTCACAAGACATTTTCAAAGATTTCTCCAGTCTCCAGTTTTTTCGGATCTTCCCACATACTAACAACAAAACTGATTGACTGAGTTAAGGCTTTACATCTCACCCGACCAGACGCAAAACAGGTCATTTCGAAGACGCTCTTCGCAGCCAATCTGTTGGCTTAGTGATGAAAAAATAAATCAAACACAACAAAAGTAGACATGCATCCACAACAAAATATACCACAACATAAAATTAGCACAGAAAACTAAAGCCAGCTTTGGATGCCTCCTTGGACCTCCAACCTGGAAACGAAACGGGCCTATTATAGAAGTACGTAAGCCAGGAAGTAAATGAGTAAAGAAGCAAATAAGTAAGGAAGAAAGTATAAGGAAAGAAGAAAGGAAGGAAGTAAAGTAAATAAACAAACAACTGATATAGCAGCAAAATCAACAAATGAATCCGGGCAGATTACTGACCCAGAACCGATATGGGACCTACAAGTCCATTCTATCATTACTGTATTAACTAGCTATAAACCTATCTCAAACCTGTTATCACAAGCAGCAAATAAGAAATTGGTTTTCTTTATGCTAACTCCCTTATGCCACTACCTCACCCCCAGTTAATGACAAAAACAAAAATTCAATACTTTCTACAACAGACAACACCTCCATCCATGGACAGTGGATGCTACAAGGATTATTCAATGCTTTGATTCTGCTTACTTCAGTGCTCTGACAAGGAAGCACACTAATGTCTACTGGAAAAACAGATGTAGGTATGTAGATATATAATAAACTTTCTAAAATCCAACCCTCAGCAATAATGCATTAACGAAAAAGAACAATGCATACCCCATTTCTCTTCTCAGCATTCTGGAAGATCATTTCTGGCTGCAGATGACGTGCAGCAATTGTCAGAAGGCTCGCTGCAAATTGCAAATTCCAGTTCCTCATCTCCTGCACCGACTGAGGGTTTCTGCATCAACAACCATACCTCAGAGTTTACGTCATGGAGAACACAAAATTAACTGCAAATAAACGTAAGGTTTGATCACCTTGTATGACGACCAGCCTGAAAACACACTGGGCCACTTCATACCACCCTGGTGTCAACAACAAGCTACAGTTTAGCTACACACACAAACAGAAAAGAGCATGGTTAATGCACTGGCTCCATCCAGGAAAATATCACACACTAGCCTTATTCTTTCTTAATCTACCACCATTACGGCTGGTTTGTTAAAAGATTAACATCCCCTTTCATCTGAAAATAGGCTTTATTGGGGACGAGGTCTTGGGTGGAGTTTAGTTCAGCCAGGTTAAGGATGGCCAACGATATAGTAACCTCCCGACCTTGTTGCCTTTATGTTCAGCGACGACCCAAATTGGAAAGGATAGGGAAGGCTCATTAAAGAGAAGCATCCAGGGGATCTCCCACCCCCTCCACCCTCACCACCATTACAATTCTTCCACCAGCACTCCTACATGCAGTAAATACATATCAACCAGGTAATCAGAGTTGAGCAGCATTTTCAACACAGGAAGGTTATGTAATGTCTATAGAGTGAAGACTGACCGTCGTAACAAAAACATGCAGTAATAACAGAAAATTAAAAAACACTGTCAAAATTCATGGGGATGGCATTACTCTTGCATCGACTCAATAGAGGTTACACTGTAATTATCACTTAACCCTTTCGATGCCTTGCCCACCGGATTTTTCCGGCGGTGGAAATAAATAATAATCCCCAGACTGCTGAGACTGCCAAATAAATCCGGCGATGCTAGGTAGGCTATACTTATAACTGTGGTATGTAATATAATGCTGCCTATGGTACTGGCTATTACCCATACACTGACTTGGTATTCGGAGGCACATTCTAAGAAGTATGTAACCACAAAGATCCCGCAAATAATTAAGACAAAGATGTCAACGGTGAAGTTTTTTACCAATACATAAATTTATGTCGTACAAATGCCACGCAAGTGGTAGGAATGTAAATACCGGTTGACATCATCAATGAACTTCTGGAGACGCTTGACACGATCAGCAGGACCAATGCGTGTATGCACAGCAAGATCTCTCATCACGTTGAAGTCAGCTCTCACATCATCCGACAGTCCTTCACATCATAGACAAACTCACTACACTACAAGATCCATCTTTTCCACTGTGACTTTTGTGTACAACATGGCATGGAGGCGCATGAAACCAAACGGTGAGGGAATCAAATAATAAACTGGATGGAAAGTACTCTGAGAGAGTACAAATATTCCAGCAAAAGCTATTGCGGATTACCACCACAATGCGGGGTGCGCGGTTAATGGAACAGCCGTTGCCGCAGTGTTGATTGACCAATCACGTTCCTTTCAGCCCATGGCCTACAGCAGCCGTGACCACCGCATGGCCAGCGAGGCTGAAAAGCTCTTCCGTTTGCCACCCACCTATCTTGTTTGACCAAGCGTAAACTCATAATTCTCTCTGACCGTTACTTCCACATCCCTGTACCGATCGTAACGAAACACAAACTTGGTCTTCCTTTTCCCCGTCTACAATTTTTCTAGTTATCGTGGTCACAGACAGACACACAGACACACACAAACCAACGCCGGTGAAAACGTATTCCCTCGCTTTCGCGGGGATAATAAATTAGCCCAGTATGGGACAGACGGTCGACCCTTCACAACTGACATTTCTGCCAAGTTCAAAGTCACATGACACAAAAACTAGGACAGATATCAAAAATCCGGCCAATCGAATTTAGATATTGTGCCCTAGTTTAAGAATCAGTGGTCAGTTGCCAGCTCCCATTGCAAATGGCGGAGGAGATAGCATTTCAAAGTGGAAGGATTTCCAACTTTGAAGGGCTCGTGACCTTGACCTTGAATTGCGTCATACTGCATACCATCGTGCTTCACTCATCGACGTCTACCTACATGCCAAATTTCAATAAAATCTAAGGAACGTTTTGTGGATGGGCGGACGGACGTACGTACACAAGAACAGACATCTGAGACCACTTTATTAGGTCGACTCTAGAGTCGACCTAAAAAGTGTGACCACTCTCTAGGCACAGTAAAATTCTCCGACGCATCCCTGACTCAGCGCAGCACTCCTACCAGTGTTGCGATATCCAAACTGTACAATTACTATATTGTCATTGTATATACTACAACAAAAATGTTCACCATAATTTACTTAGCAGCAAATCCTTAAAACAAGCAGTACAAAGCATCCAATAACAGTCTAATAAACAATGATGTAGCCCCAAATGTGAAATTTGCGATAAACACCTTTCCCTGACAAATTTCTGTCCCTGCAATTTCTACATCTTTGGTCAAAGGGCATCTGAATCAGTTCAGCCTTTTTTGCAGGGCTCGTGAATGTGACCAACAGTCACTCAGACTACCAACCACACTACACCGTGTGTGGCAATAAGCTACTATTGCACTGCAGGTGAGACCTACAAATATCTGCTAGAGCCTGAATTTTAGAAAGCTAAATTGGTAGTATTAAAACACTAGATATGTATTTGAAGAATAAAATACTATCAATTACTTATCAAGTGGAAAATGGATGTACGAACTGAGTTAATAACTACAGGATAAACCTCAACTCAATTCATCAATCGGGATGGGACAGCAGCTGTGCAACAACTCAACACTACAATAACCTGTGCAAACTAGTATGGTATTGTAGGGTTTAACGTCCCACTCAACACATTATAGGTCATTTCGGAGACGATTTTACAGGTCAGATGACCCAACCAACAGTGTACCCGGTAATAGCACTGAAGGATGATAGTCTTCCAGATAAAGGGCCAATCCCACACGCTCAGCACACTAAAAGGTATAAGAAAAGGATGTAATTAAACAAAATTTTTTCTATACATATAGCACAAAGTACACTGAAGACACAGAGGTGCTCGGAAGACAGCTAAGCCAAGCAAGATCAAAGCCCGATCCAGTTGACCGTGTACAACTGCTCATTATATAGGTGTGCATATGATGTGCACAATTATAATGCACAACAGCACAGAGCTGGTCATATAATCTCCCCTCTTACCTTCCAGACAATCACCACAGCTCAAATGTTGTCTGTTGGATGAAGGGTGTGCAAACTAGTAAGTATCACAGGTTACGAGAGGCAGGCTGTGAAAAAGGATGTGTCAGAATGACAGACACTCAGTGTAAGTGTGGAGGAGTTTCAATATGCCGCCATGACAGAACCAACTGCACATTCTCAAGTTCTTTGAAAGTCTGATCTAAGTGGAAATATTTTTCTTAGTTTTCTATCTAAGCACTTAGTAGTTCAGAAAGACCGTTAAGTGCTAAGTGCTTAGTTACGCACTCACCAACTTAATGGCACCCAGGTCTCTCAAAAGCACTGTGGGAGCAAGTTTTTAAAGGCTTGATGCCTTTCCAGACATCCAACCATGTCAGAGAACTGAAGGCCTAAACCTGGGGCACAATATCTTCTAGAAATTTAGTCCACATACATTGAAGTACCGTATGAGGGCAGACAGATACAGACCGGTAAGATTGCAGATCTCTGGCAGAAAGCACAGCGGTGTGTCTTGACCACGTCTTTTGTCTCTAGCCTTTGGCATGCTCAACAGGATCGGCTGCTTCATGTCTTTCACGTCAATGTTGTAGTTCTGGACAAAAGCAAAGTCGAGTTCTTAACAGTTTAATAAATTCACTGAAATGACGTCAAACTCATTTGACCAGTCACCAGTCACAATATAAATCACAGGAGTCTCACCAGTCTCATACGCACCATGTGACAGTATTAGCTGAAATTCTGCCTGCCACTGCACAACTGTACAAAATATCATATTTGAAAAGTGTGCAATAGATAAATGATACTAAGGGCCAGTTTTTCCACGGCAAATTAATCTTCCATTCACGTTAATGAAAGATTAATTTGCTGTGGAAAAACTGGCTACTAAGACAGCAGTTTTTGGGGGTTCCCACCATGTTACTGCCCAAAATTCCAGGACTTTTTCAGGACCAAAATTATTTTTCTAGGACGTTTATGTGACCAGACTATATTTAAATTTAGAGAGTAATAGCAAAAAATAAGAATGTGAGCAAGGTAATACTGTACAGCAAGTACAAATACCAAATGCTTTAAAATGCAGCATGATGCATCTCAAGTCATCATCATCATCATCAGTTAGTGGGAGTTATGTCCCTTTTCAGCACAAATATGGCTATATCAGAGACAAAAGGTCAAGGGTTGAGAGCTATCGCTACCCAATGAAGGAAGGCCAGCGTTACATTAACATCAACCCTGGCCGCCTTAGTGTTTAGCAGCCACCCAAAAAGAAAGGGATCGAGAGGCTCATTTAAATTATTACGCTAGCGCCTACAACACGGGTGACAATTATCACACCGCAAGACTGAACTAAATTAAATATGACAAAACAAGCATGCATCCTTAAGTAACACAAAATCAAAACAAAAAAACCAAAGCCAGGTTTAGTTGCCTCCTATGACATCCAGCCTGGAAACGGAGTGGGGCTACTCTGGTAGAATGGGAAGGGATGGAAAAGCAAGAAAATAAATGAAGCGAGTAAGAAAAAAAATGTAAAAGATACTAAAATAGAGTAGAAGGCGGGAAAGTAAGGCAGTGAATGGATAAGGGGGATTGCTGCGGGCCCACATGGGGCATCATCACCACCATCACCTAATATATAGAGAACTAACTGCAGTAGCATAGGCCGAGAGTACATTACATGGTTATGCATCTAGGTAATGTTGTAAAATCTGAAAACAATCATCATTCCAGTAATTGACAGGACCACAGCATACAATTCCCGGGAATTTCGACGATTTACAGGACTCTTCAGAGCCTTTATATTTAACGGCAACTTAAACGGCAAAAAATTATTTAACAGCAAAAAAATTACGAGACTTCCAGGAGGTGTAGGAACTGAGTTACCTGCTTATAATACTCGTAATACGAGATCTCAGTCTTGTCACTTTTAGTGAACTTGCTGTTTGGGTTCTGATTCCAATCAATATCGTCTACGCGATACGTTTTGTTGTTGTAGCTGAGCAAACACATCGCACAATCACACATTATAATACTTGGTCTAAGTTTAACAGCATTCGCAACACAATGTAGGCATTATAAATAAGGCCCCCAGTTTTCTGCGGGTCGCGGAATTTCAAGTCAAGCCATAGAATTTGCTCTTTACTGTGGAATTTCCATGTTTCATACACTAACTATTACTATGACTACTACTTCATTTAATGGTTGATTTTTTGAGCTGAACCAGAGTCAGCTAGTTCCTGCTTGGGTCCTCCTGCTCCACCTGTTCCAGAATAGAACCTCTGGGAGTACTAGAATGGAGTTTCTATTGTACGGACGTCCTTCCTGCCCTGCCACCCAATTATCAGTGCCAAAGGACTTAAGTACCACAGAGCACTAACCGTACCAAGTGGCTTGACTTCATCCTTTCTTCATGCACCATGAAGGCGTAGTATTCCGTTTATGCTGAATCCTGGATACCATTAAGTTTAACATACATCACCAGATAATCTGCACATCTTTATGTCGCACCTACCACAAGCACTATACAATACCGCGTCATAATCGTCTGTCCGATGATCTGTTTGGCAACACGTTCTCTGAAGTTTGGCGCCCCACGGCAAGCATTGTACTCATCGTACATGGCATCCAGCACTGACTTGGTATGCAGAACTTTGTGGGTTATGTCCACGTTCAACATTGTGCTCGTCTCAAACTGAAGAATGGAGGTCACGTATCCTGGCCACACCTCCAACCTGCACATTCATCATTCAATACATATTTATGCAAAAAGTGCCTAGAATGGCTGACTGGGAGCAGTGGTACGACTTTTAAGTGGAACATGAGTTCAACTGTCCATTGGCATAGCATTTAGCAAATGGATATAGCAAGGTGTGCTGTGCTGTGGTACCAACAGATCATACCAATCAATTGCCAGTTCCACTACAAAAGCCTCACTGGAGGTCACACCAACCACTTTGTGGCTCGTGTTACTTATTTACAGTTTCCAATTCAGGCCTTATTTTGTTCCACATCTGGCAGACAACCGGTACTGCGGCATACCTGCCTAATTTGACATTCAATTTTTGCCAAAAAGCAACGTTTTTAGCCATATCGCCTATATCCAGTGCATAGATGCGGCCTACTGCTACAAATGTCGCACATAGCGTGGTCTGTATGTTAGTGTGTCTATCTGTGTGGTGGGTATACGAGGAAGCTGTACAAAAACGGCTGAACCGATCGAGATGCAGTTTGGGGGCAAACTCATGTGTGTCCGAGCAACTGTTCTTAGATGGGGGTCATGATGCCCCACGTGAAGCGGCAATTTTGATGGGGGACACATGCCACCCATGCACACTGTTTGCCTACTGCCAAACCATGCAGTAATCAAAAAGATAAAGGCTTCCCATACTCGTTACTGAGCGTTGGGCCTGGAGCTGATACCGGTGTACAGGCAGTCAGCCCGCAGGTGACTTAAGTCAACACCCGGCGGTAGGCTGCCATTGCTTTCCGCCAGGCCTGCGGTTACCTTCCCAGCCGCAAAGCATCACTGCCCATTGGCTGGTACTCAATTACCATCCCACACAGGGTAGAAGGCTGAGTCGACCTGGGTGGCTAGTTACATACTGAAAAAAAGTGGTACCTCTGGGAGTCGAACCCGTACACGGTCACCCATCCCAGTACCAACCGGGCTCAGCGTAGTTAACCTCGTTGATCGAGACCAACACGTTACCACTACGCCAAACCGACACATGCAGTAATTAAGAACCGCAAATCAAAATGAGCTGGAATGAGGAATATAAAGATGGTGCTAAGACATCAAATGAACAATGAGAGTGGTAGACAGAATCCACAACACCGTGAAACGTTCTTGCATGCCACAGCACAATGCACACACACAGAATAAGTGAACTTCTGCAATCAATAGGCAACCAGTTAACTCAGTAGGGCTGGAAGTTTGGTTGGGACATTAACATCCCCTTTCAGCACATATCAGGGACGAGATCTTGAGTGGAGTTGAGTTCTGCCAGGTTAACGATACAGTAACCTCCCATCCTTGTTACCCTTTTGTTCAGCGACGACCCAAAATGGGTAAGGATGGAGAGGCTCATTTCAGTTATTACGCTAGCGCCTACAACGGGTGGAAACTAAGCAACCACCACAAGGCCTATTTATCAATTCAATGTGATTATGTTGTGTAACTGCTGTTCTTCAGTTCCCATGACATATCAGAGCCTGATGACTCTTGCTGTATATCTTTTCTGTGTTGGTCTGGCTTTGAAATACTTCTCTTAGGTAAAACCCAAAAATACATCAGGGGGACCTCCAACCCATGGTACCAGACCTGCTCCCTCCACCCCCAGTAGGGCTGTATAATGGCTTTTAAAATTGTGTATGTGTGCACGTGTGTGGGCGTGGCTGACCCAGAAAGTACAACCTTCAGATTCACAGACACAATTTGAGCAGATAACTTTATCGATATGCTGTCTTACCCATGCTGGGGAATATTCACTCTGTCATCCGGCTTGAAATAGTTGCGCCCAACAGCCTTCAAGTTGTTTTGAGTCAAGATTCTGTATGTACAAAATGAATAAAGCCAGCATGTTATTTCCATACTGTTCCTAGCTACAAATTTCAACGACAAATAAGTTTTAACCGACTTATCTCTAAAACATTTCCATGCATCTGTGTCTTACGTAACATTAAGACAAATAAAGCTATTTAATACTACAGAAAGACAAGAGAGAGAGACAGCAAAAATAACTAGACTAGGAGGACTTCGTCTCTGATGTCCCAGCTCTGACATGGATGCCTATGCCATCATGGCCTTCTGCGACTTTGATCTTTGACCTCCAGCATCTAATCATATCATCAATAGGGGCTGGTGAATATTCCCGGTTAAGTTTCATCAAGACTGCTCAAACTATTCATGCAATATCACGGTAACGAGTTCTGCATGGACAAACGAATGAACAAAAGCGGTGGATGGACCGCCAGAAAACATTATGTCTTCATGACACTGTCACGTGGTGTGGTGCACACATAAAGATTTCAAACTCATAATCACAATTTATGCTGGATTTGCTACATCAAACCAGCAAGCCCGCAGTATAAGTGGCACTGACAAGTTTAGACCGAAGAACCATGAGAAATGCACGACAACTGCCACTGATACTTATGTACAGTTTCAAATACGTCTGCTGACCATGCCTTTGTTTCACCTCATGATGTGCAAGATCAGCCACAAATGTTTTTCTTCGGCCATAAACTCTGACCTATGACACTGACCACAGACCTTTACCTAGACAGGAGCAAGATAAACCACCACACGCCAATGTCTGGCTCAAAGGCAATTTCATTTGAAAGTTATCTGCACATGCACGATGGAGTGACTGCTCTACAAGACTACTAAAGTTGTTGATAATGAATATTAATCAGGGTTCCCACTCTCTTGTTTACAAAAATTTCAGAACTTTCCATGACACCAGAAGCAGATTTCCAGGACCCTGACATATGCCAGCGATGTTTAAATATAAAGCCAAACAGCAGTTACTATGGGGTCCAGGATGGAAACCTGGCCACCAGCGATTTTTTCGTATATACAGATAAAATTTAGCTAATTTCCGCAAACTTTGGCATTTCCAACTGCATCAGTGTTCACCTCCCACATCATAGCCTTGAAAATTCCAGGATTTCCCAGGAATGTGCACTAAAATGTCCAGCACTTTCCAGGACCAAACCCATTTTCCAGGACTTTCCAGGGCCTGGAAATTTTACAAAAAAATCCAGGACTTTCCAGGAGGCGTGGGAACCCTGTTAATACATTTTACAAATTAACTTTTAAAATTTATTTCAGTCCATCTTTGAGCAATAAGATGGTGGTCTGTAGTCGAGACCAACAGCTTTTAAAGAACTACATTAATCAACTGTAATTTATATAAAAAAACAGCACTTTTAAATACAACAGTAGACGACAGACTATTATACCAACCAACAGAAACAAACTCATTAAACACTCGACTTTTCCCACAAAATAATATGCGCAACCAATACACTCAAAGTTCACAGACAGAATTCAAACAAGAACTGCATTTAATACAACACCGTTTGAATATGATGTTGTACAGCTGAAGGCAGCTGGGAGCACTCGGTGGAATTTCGTTCGTGTATGAGATAGTCAGCATGATGCGAGCTTGGTCGTGATTACGCACCGAGAACACTTCCGTCTTCTACTCAGACACACACACACACGATGCTATTAGTCTTCCACATGCTGCATGGCATGCATCACGCATAGCGGGAAATATTTTCACTGACCTTCACAGCCATCTTACTACCCACTTGATCATTTACCATGCACTGAACATGCAAACATATAACTTCTAACGTTTGCGTTTTGCAAACTTTCCGATTTTAAATAACCGTTTCTGCTAGCACAAACCATGTTCGCAGTTCACAGCTAGAAGATGGATTGATGCCCCAGCGTCCTGGGGCATCGATGTGGATATTTTCACCATCACATCCTTGTATCAAGGTGTGACCCTGATCTTTGACATCTGGCCTCCAAAATCTAATGAGGTGATGAGAATGGGCCAGCGCTCTTCCCTGTAAGTTTCACCGAGATGCTCAAATATTTCACGAGATACGGTGTTCACAAGATTTGACATTGACAGCCAGCTACTGCCTTGACTTTTAACCTCCAGGATACAATCGGGTCATCAGTAGGGGCTAGTGAATATTCCGACACTTTCATCAGAATTGTTCAATCCGTTCATGAGATATTTCAGGAGATGTCATGGTAACAATATTTGACCGGATAAGTGGATAGGACACAGAGTAAAAACATAATGCCTGGTTTACTTTTGTATTTTTGCTAATCAACTGTGACTTGCAGCTCTAATACCAAGCATTCTGTTTTTTTGGTTTTGTAAATTTAATACCGTCTTACCGCCGTCAGTGTTCCCACGCTCCCGGCGGCCCGCTCGCCGAGTCACAGACCACAGATGCCGGCCAGCAAAACAATACTGGCCCATCAGGCGGGCCAGTGATAAGGGATGATAAATAGAGACTAATAGTTAGATTTTGTAAAAAGCAAAAATTGACTTCATGAATTGTAACTCTAAAGGTGCAATATTCAAGGCCCACCTGTGGAAAATGTTGCCAAATTCAGTGGGTCAATTTTGTTAAATTCTATGGGCTTACCACAGGAAAATTGTCCACAGCCTACCATGGCCATCGTGTCCATCAGGAATTAGAGCTGTCTGCATTCAGGTATCAAAAGGTGGTTTTGCATTCAGTATTTTAACTAACAAAAATAAAAGTTTGTTAATATTAATAATCATAGTGACATTACAAATAATGCTAATATTAATATGGGATGTCAGACTGACATAAGAAGGAAGACCACCTTGTTGCCAACAAAGAACACCAACCAACCCTGTATCATCATCTGTTATTATACCACAAAAAGGATCATTACTAGTTATAATC
>Ga0209780_1000603_pt1 | contig 20044 bp, 11 predicted proteins | sample WorMetexBAHAMAS2_FD_187384 | JGI IMG/M metagenome (GOLD analysis project Ga0209780, IMG submission 187384) | Marine gutless worms symbiont microbial communities from Max Planck institute for Marine Microbiology, Germany - Inanidrilus exumae... | ecosystem: Host-associated > Annelida > Digestive...
CTTCTATTGATTAAGTGGCAGGATAAAATTCCGGACTCAGAAGTCTTGAGACGAGCCTGCATTCCGAGCATCTACACCCTCTTGCAGAAAGCCCAACTCAGGTGGGCAGGACATCTAGTGCGGATGTCAGATAGTCGGTTGCCAAAACAGATGTTTTATGGTGAACTCTACTCGGGAAAACGCTCAGCTGGAGGTCAGAAAAAGATATAAGGACAGCCTGAAGGTGTCTGTCAAAGACTTTGGCATATGTGACAATTCATGGGAAACACTTGCCAAGGACCGCTCTGCCTGGCGAGCAGGGATTACCAGTGGAGCTCACAGTGCAGAGGCCAGACGACTGGATGAAGCGGAGAAGACCGTGCCGGAAGCACTTCTGCACTCGGCTCCGAACACACATGTCCGACCTGCGGAAGACTGTCGTGCTCGGATCGGACTCCTCAGCCACCTCCGCACTCTTCGCCCAGTCAGCACTTCCAGCTGAATAAGAGTCGTGGTCATCTTCGTTTACGAAGTACGAACATCATCATCATCCTTTCAGGGTCGATAAATTGAGGGCACTAGTCTACTTTTGCACGTAACCATGTTCCGCCGTCGCAACACTTACGTCGTACAAACTAATGTTAAAACGTATCCTAAACAACATTCATGCCGTTAATTGTTGTCTGCGGACGTTCTTGTGTTTTGTAAAATACAAAGTTTTGGCGAAAAAATTCGTTGGGGGATGACCACCCCTTACACCCTGAAATTTACGCTCAAAGTGACCAACCCCCCTTTCAAAGAGCACAGTTTCGACCAGTAGTTGCTCATAGTGCCTCAACCGTGAAAGCTGGCGAAAGTTCAATTAGCACTAATAGGAAGTCGACCATACGCTTTCCAACGAGCCATAGATGAACCGTGTACGTTACCCTTAACTCGCCAAAGGGTGGCACAAATAAAGCGATTTTGCTATTTTGTCCAGTGAATTTCATCTTCTGTCGAAAAAAGAATTCTACAAAGTTTCTTTGTGTGAAAACTTTCAGCGGCAGAGGTGTAGCTACACCATTTCTCTATCTAACGGTCCATAGATGGACTGCTGGCGACATCCCCATGTACCAAAAATTTGTGCTCAAAGTGACCCACCCCTTCAGAAAACGCTGATCTCAACAGATTTCGCGAAATAGTGTCGCTGCCATGAGAGCTAGCAAGAAAAATTCATTTAGCACTAATAGGACGTCGACCACACGCTTTCCAGCGAGCCATAGATGAACCGTGTATGTTACCCCTAAGTCCCCCAAAGGGTGGCTCAAAACGAGAATTTTTACATTTGCCCTTCGTTTCTTTGTTACAGGTAATTGTAGACATTTCAAACTTAATATGTGGGTTGAATAGCAAGTCCCAGCCTTCGAATGACAAAACGTCCCTGAAAGGGGCGTAGTCACGTCACGTGACCCATTTTAAATTTTTAGTCCCCCCTAAGATATCTCTGGAACGGCTAAAGCTAGAGACTTCAAATTTTGTGTGCATGTTGATCATAGCATGTCTCAGCCTACGGATGACAAATTATCTCTGAAAGGGGCGTGGTCACTGTCAAATATGGAAAATAAGCGATGATATCTCGAAAACGGTACGAGATAGCCTCATAGTTTCTATTAAATTTAAATAGGAAGTCGTATGCGCTCTATCGAATGGTTATGTTGCCGATGACCTTGGGTGACCTCTAAGCACGTTAAACCACCTCAGTTTCTACATTTTGCACTGCCTTATGGATCTTCGTGATTGGCGATTACAAATTTGGTTGAATGAGCAAGTCACAGCCTACGGACGACAAACTGTCCCTCATAGGGGCATGGTCATGTCATGTGACCCATTACAAAATTTTGGGGCTCCAATCATATCACTGGAACGGCTGAACCTAGTCGTCAAATTCTGTACACGAGTAGGCTGTATGAATTCTAACAACAGGATGACATATCACCAACAAATGGGGCGTGGTTATGGTCATGTGACTGGTTTAAAATTTGACCGTTTGTCATGATGCAGCGCGTCGCGCGGTTTTGTCAGCGATAGCTGAGCTACTTGTTGCCTTTCATATCTTCGTTGAAGGTAATCGTAGACACTTCAAATTTGGTATGTGGGTTGAACATAGCAAGTCCCAGCCTACATATCACTAACCATCCCTGAAATGGGCGTGGTCACGTCACGTGACCCATTTTAAATTTTCAGACTCTTCAGGTATCTCTCGAACGGCTTATAAGCTCTGTAGATGGGACATGCTTATGGATGGGATGACTTCCCAATGTGGAGTGAGTGGAGTTACACATCGGGTTTTTGACATGTAAGCACAGCCTAACAAATGGCTGTACCTACATGCTGGGAATCCAATCCAGGTAAAATCTGGCTTGAACACACCATAGGTCCACTATCACATGCCAAATTTTGACCCCAATTGGTGAAGGATGTGGGTACAGGAGCTCCCAAAAGTGTAAAATCTGGTCAAAAGTTGCGGTATTTTGTGGTTTTCGCCCCATATGAACGACAGTGTTATGTCCATCAGAGTGAAATCTGGCACTTACTTTGCATGCTAAATTCGTCAAAGTCACAGTATTTTGGCTGACGACTGCTTGTTCATAAGGCTGAAAACTAACAGTATACATAGATTGACAGTGAGGCAATTTCTTCAATTTGGTTTGTGCCAGCTGTTCTGGCCGCCATGATGCAGAGCAAGGTGTAAGCATTTTGCAGCAATAAACAGTCAGATTAATGAGATGGTTGTAGTACTAAGCTTTTACTGCACGATGCTATGCTAGCACGGTGTATGCTGTCGCTGTGTGTCTGTCTGCTCATCTGTCTGTCACACGCTGGTATTGTATCAAAACAGCTGAACGTAGAATCACGCAAACAAGCCACATGATAGCCCAGGGACTCTAGTTTTCTGATGCCAAAAATCTAGGCGAAATTTCAATGGGGTCACCCCCAACCAGGGTGCCAAGTAGAGGTGGGGTAGGTTCAAATCATCGATTTTCGACCTATATCTCGCTATATTTCAGAAACAGTGCAAGATAGGGACAAAGTTGCTGTCGAAGGCTAATATGAACTCATACGTGCTCTATTGAATGGTGCTATTTGCAGTGACCTGAACTATGGTACCCCAAACCACCTCATTTTCGACATTTTGTATTGTCTTTCATATTTTTGTACAGAGTGGAGATAGAGACTTCAAATTTAGTAGGTAGGTTGACGGTAACAAGTGCTAGCTCACGGATGATAAACCATCCCTGAAAGGGGCGTGGTTAGGTCACGTGAACCATTTAAATTTTGGTGTGCACCAACGATATCTGTGGAACGGCTGCAGCTATCGATCGTTTTCAGGTGCTGTCAATTTAGGTGGATGGTCCACTTAATGTGATAAACTGGTGCCCGTCGTCGGTCACCAGTCTATCTATCACACTGACCATCAACATCTGTGTACAAAATGTTGGGCACGAAACAATGCATCATGCGGGTCTGTTAGCGGCATTGGAGACTTGTTCTCAAACCCATTGATTAAATTTTGTTTAAATAACGTGACAAATCTTCGCCAGTTAACTTTTCAAAGTACAGCGACTTGCTATACAACACAGAGATCGTAAATTACTGTGATGTCCCTTCATTCTATCTATATACTGATCAGGCATAATTTGACTTAGACTATGGGTATATGATGGTGCCAAATTTCATCCCGATTAGTGAACAGGCTGGGGGTGGATATGGCTATACTGCCAATGTTACAGCAACTCAAGTGACACTATACAGATTTCTAGTTGTATTTTGTTTCTCCATTCATCCTTCTGTGTGCCATACTCATGCAACAAGTCACAATGTTTGGATACACATGTCTGGTTTTGGAATGTTAGTTACAGTCAGCCAGTGTTACATTCTCTTATAAGGCAGTCTGGTTCAGGTCCTCCATCGAGCAGACTATCTGACAACAGCTAAGCTTCTTGTTATTAGGGATCACAGCCTAGTACTTTATGACGAAATCATACATAGTAGTTTGAGTACTGGCTGTGGGTGACTGCTTACTACTACTGCTGCTATATGTATTAAAAGTTTGTACTTTTTAAGAATGTGTAAGTAAAACTATTAGAAAAATGTTTTTTTTTGTGCAGGAAACTGTCATCTTGAAACTTTCAGTTGCAAAACACTGAACTCGTGCTGTGCACGAGGATGTACTGCCTGCAGTGGTTAATACCTGTGCTGCTGTTGCCAAAGCCTGTTAATCCAGCATTTCTGTACAATCATGCCATGTTCGTCATTTTGTACCTCCTCGGCTTCGTGCTTGAGCGTCGGCCTTGTGCTATTTGTAGCCTGGTGTTTGCCGCCGCCGTCTTCCTTATCTGCTACAGTTGGTCAAGCCACTGCATTGTGTGGCCGTGTGAGCCTTCTGAAATGTCATCACCTATCAGCGGTCACTGATGCAGCATAACTGATATCTGCGAGCATAATAATTTGTGGGTGGTAAAAAGAGTGCCTGAATGTGCAGCAGGACAATGCTGCTGTTACTGACTTTGTTCATTGTATCTTCGCTACAGTTCATCAACTGCTTGCCCATTAACTGTGTAGCGTCTGTTGTACTTTTATAGTTTTCTAACAAACATTACTTGAATGTTATCACTGATGAGAAAGCAAGTTTCCAAAACTGGTGGCATATTGGTTGCACTTGTACTAAATAGTCTTCATTTATTACTGAAATTCTATCTGTTGTCAGTGCCTTTATTGCGGTGTTCTGTTGTAAACTTGGCTTTGATGCATGACTGTATATGACCTACTTCATTAGTCTTACCTTGTTTGCTGTATTATAGTCTGTCACATTCTGTGTCTGTAATCACTGCATTTTAATTTTGAGTGTTTCGCTGCTGGGAAATGCGTTGCATTTTTGGTTTTGCAGATGCTTTCACCAGCCTGCCACACATTTAATCAGTCAGTACAGCATAAATTCCTGCTAGTGATATGCAGTTGTCGTCAATTGTTGGCAAAATACTGATTTTATGAACACTTTGTGTTCAGTTAGTATCTGCAATGCATATAAACAAGTTTATAGTGAACCCCACTACCTGTACTTTCATGGGTTTTTAATGTGTACTTATACCAGATTTAGTAGCTGTTGTATGACAGATAACATGACAGTAGAGAATGCATTGCCGGACGTGTTTTTTCATTCCCGGGAATGGCCGTTTTCATTCCCGGGAATCCCGGCCGCCCGGGAATGATGTAAACCATGAGTGATTGATGAAATAAAAAGCCATAAGTCAAGTACTTTGAAGCAAAAACACCCTGTATTCAAGTGTTTTTGTTCGCAGCTGTAAATAAGATAAGATAAGAAACACGTAAACTATGTAAGCAAAATTGTCACAATACACCTACAGAACGGTGTACTATCACAAGTTGTGATAGTACACCGATTCGTGACGGACAGACACACGTTCTTTTCTCATAGGAAATGCTGCCAAATTACTTCAGCTTTGAATTCCATATATTGCGCCATTATCAATAGATTCACTATCTACGAAACTTTCAGACAGGCAGACTCGAACTTGATAGACAATTCTCGGTTAAACAACACTCGTTAATACAGTCACGCACTCGGTGAAACATACGTACGGTACTGCGCACATGCCAGTGACTGCAGACTAAGTTCAGTCAGTGCACTCTGCAGTCTGCACTGCAGTGCTGCTGCTGCAGCCTGCCATGCTGCTAACTGACCAAATGCAGCAAATAGCCCTTTGAACGCGCTGCGGTCACGGTCTGTCGTCCTATTTAATGAAATATTGTCCACGACTCATTCACGCTTTTCTCCGGGAATGACAGCATTCTCATTCCCGGGAATTCGGGAATGAAAAAGTCCGGGAATCCCGGGCACCCGGGAAACGGGAGCCCGGGAATGCATTCTCTACATGAGAGTAAACACTATTTCATTTGGGATTATAAAATCATTGAATTATTCTTTCTGTGAAGTCCTGTATGTAACAATATTGTTAGGTGATTAGGTAATATGGAAATGTTAACTGCAGGCATTTTTCTGTTGTACAGCATGTACATATTTAATTTGTAATGGCAAGTTTGTTTTTTGACTTTGTTGCTGTGTGTACAGTCTTAACAATAAGTTAACTGCTATTACTTACATTCACACATTTGTGTCGCATTCTCGTGCTACAGGGACTGGACACAGTGATAAATAGTCACTCAGTCTAAAACTATTATTGTTGTTATATTTTCCTTCTTTTGACATTCTTGCTCAAAGATTTAATCCCTATTAAATTTAATATTTGCACTATATTTCTACCTTAAAGGTGCGATATGACCTGAACTATGTTGAAAGCGCCATTGAAACCCAACCAACCAACCAGTGAGCAACTGCTGAGTGAAGTGTGGACAATTAATATTGTTACCATGTTCTAACTATTATGACCATGTTTATAAATCAGTGACAGCTGAATGACTTGGTTAATTAAGTTCACTTTAGTGTATGTTACATGGGTTCGACATTATACAGAATACACAAAAGCAACTAGTTGGCCTGCATTAATAAGGCCGAGTTGTGTTATATTGTACACGTGATCCACTAAACAGTCGGGCATTGGCAGACAAATTTCTTATTTGGCACCAAAAATAACAAATAACCATTTTATTCCATCTGGCTGAAAATGCCAGCAATGCAGCAGTTCAGACGAAAGCAAAAAAACAAGAGTGCAAACATTCATAACTAGATCAGTTCATTTAAGTAAAGTATTACTCATTCAAATGAATGCAACTGAACTGAGTTCACAGTTATTTAGCCAATATGCTGCAACTGTCAAATGGTGGAGCAGACTTGGCGGCCATCAAGTGTATCAAATCATCATCAGACAGTTGCACTCGTCAAATAATGTACTCCAGTAATGATATCAGTCACTGTTGTCCCGTTGAACCAAAGCCACTGCTGCCTCTTTCCGTGTCCTCCAAACTCTACCAACATGACAGCACAGTCAAACATTAAAAAGCACTCAAGATATGCTGGAAAACCCATTTATTCCGGCGTCAACAGGTGAAGGTCACAGCACAAAACGGGTCTGTGTCTGTCTTCAGATAAAATGCAATATTGCCACTTGCTGCATACACAAGCTACACTTGGTTTTCCCAGCCGCTAGCCATGCTAGTGACACTGGTTTTCCGTGTCACATTCCAGTGGCCAATGCTGCTGCTTACCGTCAGATTTTATATGCGTGGAGTTATTCGCAGTCAGCAGCAAAAATAGTGTCTGCATGGGTCATAGCACTCTTGTGAGTGCTGGCTTCAAGTGTTATCTATATTAGCTAGTGATCACTACTTGGGCAACTTTTGAAAAGAATTATCTCAGGTACAAGGATCCAGATCACCGCAAAAATCTTATTGTTTTTCATCCCATTGCAAACAATGCACAAAAATTCATCCAGAGAAATTGTTTGATTGAGTTAAGGTTTTATGTCCCACCTGACACAGATTATTTTGAAAACGTTCTTATGAGCCAATCTCTTGGCTAAGTACTGAAAAAGCAGAAAAACTAAATCTCACAACAAAAGCAAACATGCATCCATAATAAACTATATAACGACATATAATAAATACAACAGAAGCAAAACAATCTTCTTTGATGGAGATAACTTGTATATTAAACATAAATGGCTGTTCATGCTTACGATGGTTGGACAACAAGTTATCAAACAGTGCATCAGGCAAAACCTACTGTGAATTAGTTTAAACCTTCAAAATGGTTATAAAATTAACCAGAGTAGATACTGATACTTAAACAATGCATGCGGTTCCAGCAACCTGACTGCTAACTAAACACAAGACTTGGTACACTGTTGTAGTGGGGCTGGAACAGGGCCTACTCCCCAATTTTGTATAGGGGAACCCATTCACCAAATTCCAGGGGTAATTTAAATATAGCAAGGGGGTTGTAGTGGGGCTTGAACAAGGCCTACTCCCCAATTTTCTACCTTTCTCGGCCCACGCCAGCCCCATCGATCATCCTGTCAGCACGGCAGCAATAGCCCGTCGCACCACCCCATCTCGCCCCGGGAGGCGGTCTATCAACCACTAGCGACGCGCTGATTGGCCATGAGGCCGACGGGGTACGACCTTGGCGAGGGGAGTTGTGGTAGAACTGGTATCGAATGTGGAACGTTGTCAGACTTTATCAAAAGAGAAAAGAATTAATAATAAAAGAAATTCCGCGGACCATCATACGTCGTTGTTGTCTTTGCTCGTCAACATTTAATTAACTGTGTGGCCAAAACCGGTCACACTGTCACTCCTTTCTGGTGAAAAGTTTGATTAAATATTCATCTTTATTTTTGAAACCTTGCTCAGTAAACAGACATGTAGACATTTGTGGCTTAGGTGGTGTGTTCCAGTAAGTGGTTGAAGAATTTTGACTAAAGGCCATATCAAAGGGGGAGTATTCTTCACAAGGGACAGTGTTATGTGACTGAGCAGTCGGAAGCACTGCAGTCGGCTGCAGCAGTCATGCTATTATCGAGGACTGCATGATCTCTTTTGCTGCAAGCACCATAGAAGAGATTGCCAATGCTTCTCAGTGGGCCGGACAACCCCCAAAAATTGCCCCTTCCAGTGGGGGGTCTTAACCCCCACCTAATACATTGTTCCTTGGACGCACGAGTCAGCCCCTGGTCCCTGAATGTACTCTTGATCAGTTCAACTGCTTACGCACAGCATGTCTGTGTGACCAACACAATGACAGACAATGTAGCAATGGGCAGCATCTATGCAATGTATGCAATACAGCCTAATAACAACAAGATTTTTAAAGCATTGAAGGTTGTGCAGCTGTAATGGCAGAAGTGCACATCATAGATATGCAACATATTTTTATCAGTTTTCCTATTAAGCTGAGATAATTCGTTTAAGCACCATAAAATGCGAAATATAGGAAAAATGCCTATAATCATGAAAAATGCATAATGATCCGTATTTTTCATTTTCTCTATCTGATGGCTTGAATCTAACTAGTTTTATGTTTTAATGTCATTATTTCCTAACAATAACTATCACTTTTGTACACGACTGTTACTTTTGCGTTATGGAAAATACAGGGATGTTCCAAAAGAGCGCACATATGTAAAATCACCATAACCTTACAACCGTGAGTCAGAGTCACGCGGTTTCACTGAAATTTACAGAAAATAACTACAAATACGACAGATAACTCAGTTTCAATACTGTATTTAAATAAATATTCTGTTTCACAGAACTTGCTTTAGATGTGCCAAATGCTGAAAGTCACTGTACCGAGCTTAGCAACAATGTAATTTAAAAGACAACAATATTTCAAGAGCAATACGGAATGCATACATCACACTTTGTACAAAAGTGATATTTATCGTTAGGAAATAATGTAATAATACATAACTAACCAAATTCTAGGCAACAGATAACAGAAAAAAAGGGCTAAACGTAGATCACGCAAACAACGCCACGTGATAGTTCAAGGAGTTTTCTAGCATAAATAGTTAATGCCCCATTCCCCCTGAAATTTGCACGCTAAGTGACCCACACCCCATCGGAAAACGATTTAGACCAATATCCGTTCATAGTGCCTCAACTGTGAGAGATAGCGAAAAATGTTCAATTAGTACTAATAGGAAGTCAACAACACGCTTTCCAGTGAGCCATAGATGAACCGTGTATACGTTAGCCATAAAGTCTCCCAAAGGGTGGCACAAAACGCGATTGATTTTTGTTTTTGCCCGTAATATTCAACTTGTGTCGAAAGAAGTCTGCTGCAAAGTTTCGTTGTGTGAAAACTTCCTTAGGCATGTTGTAGCTTCATCATTCCTCTATCTAATGGCCCATAGACGTGACAGTTACCGAAAAAAGTTCAATTAGTCCAATTATCACTAATAGGCAGTCGACAATGTGCATTCCATAGAGCCATAAATGAACCACGTGTGTTACCGAAGTCCCCCAAATGGTGGCTCAAAACAAGAATTTTTACATATTTTTGCGCTGCCTTTCATATCTTCATGGCAGGTAATCGTAGGTAATTCAAATTTGGTACGCCGATTGATCATAGCAAGTCTCAGCCTACTGGCTTTCAAGGCCCTAAGCATACCTCAGGAATAACTGAAGCTAGAATCGTCAAATTTCTTACACAGGTAGGCTATATCCGATGTTACCAAAAGGACGACATATCACCCCCTAAATGGTCATGGTCACGTGACTGCCTGAAAATTTTGCCGTTTGCCGTAATGCAGCGCGTGGCACGGGTTCGTCAGTCACAGCTGAGCTACTTGTTCCATTGCACTTTTATTTCACATTTTATGGTGCTTAAACGAAAAATCTAAGCTTGCTAAACAATATATTCAGATTCAGCATACTCAAACTGTGTAAGTAAGATGTTTATCACCTTTTCACCAAAAATGCCTCTTATGTTCTGATTTCATGAAAACGGTTTCACTGCATACTTAGATCTCAGATCCCTGTTCTTGTACTTGGGCTTGGGAGTCCTTGACAACACTGCCAGTGTTCACAGTGTCAATCAGGAATGACTGATAACTGTAGGACAGACATGCAGACCATACTAAGCAAAGCGACAAGAGCATAACTGCACTACCTTCATTTCAACAAGTTCAGGAATGAAGATTCTTTCCAGAATGAGTTGTGCTATTCTGTCACCTTTGCTCACTGAAATATAATACATAATTAGTACACACACAACATTGTAACAAATTACTACTAACTACTACATGTACTTTCTGTTCTTGTTTAACTGGCATTCAGGTTTTACTTACTGTTTGTCAAACCAACAGTGTCACAGCGATGACGGAACTATACAATGACACGAATACAGTAATCCAAACATATACGACTGACTGACTGAGTTAAGGTTCTACGTCTCTCCTGACACGTGGGATCAACAGGTCATGGGTTTATATCCTACTTGCAGCAAAGCTTGTAACCTTGGGCAAGTTGTTTACAACTATGTGCCTCTGTCAGCAAGCAGTATAACTTGGTATTGACCAAGCGGCGGTGATGCTGTGCGCATGGGAAGGTAACCACAGGCCTCGCAGAAAGCGATGGCAGCCTACCGCCGGGTGGATGACTTACGTGATCTGCGGGTTGACTGCCTATACACTGGTATCAGCTTCGGGCCAAACGCTCGGTAACAAGTATGGGAATCTCTCACTTTTTTTACCTGACACAAAGTCGGTCATTTCGGATACATTCTTCTTAGCCAATCAATTGTAGTACTAAAAAACTAAATCTAACACAAACTACACAACCAAAGCAAACATGCATCCATCTCAAAATATAATAAAATTAGCCCCATGCGGGACTGATGGTCGACTCCTACTTACTGCCAAGTTCGAAGTCACGTGACGTGACACAAAAACTAGGACAAAAATCAAAAATCCGGCCCCGATAAGCTTCAGGTGTGCCCTAATGTAAGAATCCGTGGTCAATTGCCAGCCTCCATTATAAATGGGGGAAAAGATAGCCTTTGAAAATGGTTGAATTTCCGACTTTCGGGGGCTCGTGACCTTGACCTTGGATAGGGTCATACTGCATACCTTCATGCATCACTGGTCGACCTCTACCAACACACCAAATTTCATTGAAATCGAAGAAAAGTTTTTGTGGATGGACGTACGGACGAACATTTGAGACCGGCGTCATTAGGTCGAGTCGGAATTGACCTAATGACCTAACAACAGACAAATAAATTAACCCCATGTGGGACTGACGGTCAACTCTTTACAACTGACGTTTCGGCCAAGTTCAAAGTCACGTTTCACAAAAACTAGGACAAATATAAAAAATCCGCCCAGATCAAATTGAGATATTATGCAAAGTTTAAGTATCTGTGGTCAGCTGCCTGCTCCCATTGTAAATGGTGGAGGTGATAGCTGTTGAAAACGGAAGGATTTCTAACTTTCAAGGGCTCATGACCTTGACCTTGGATCGGGTTATACTGCATACTGTCGTCATCACTCATCGACCTCTACCTACATGCGAAATGCTAAGTTTCATTGAAATCAAAAAAAAATTTTGGACGGACGGACATTTGAGACCCACTTTATTAGGTTGACTCAGAAGAGTCGACCTAAAAAACTAAATCCAGGTTTGGTTGCCTCTTACAACTTCCAGCCTGGAAATGGAATGGGTCTATTCTTAAGAAAGTAAATAAATAAGGAATTAAGTAAGTAAATGATTTACACAGCACCAGAATAAACGAATCAGAGCACATTACAGCACCGAAGCCCATATGGGGCAACACGTACAATTTTGTAAACTCACTAGAACATTTATCTTTTGTTAATTTCTCATGGATGTGGCTACACAAAAAGCAATTAGATGGCTGAATTGTGTTAACTGAACACAATACAGTATTCGCCCGAAGCTGTCAGCTATCCGTGATAAGCTGTTTACTACCTGCATTTGACGATGCCTAGTGTCATGTGCCTGCGACTGAGTGATGTCAGTGTTATCTGCTGCATTACTTATTTTCAGTTTCCAGTTCAGTCTGCTTTTCTTCCATATATTGGTCGCCAGGCAGCACCAACAATGCGGCGTACTATTGGTTTTGATATGCGCAATATCGGACATTGGACGTTGCCGAAAATTTGGGTAGGTACCTTTCTTGTGCGGAACGTAGTCTAGGGGAAAGACTTGGAGCTGATTCTAGCGGTAAAAGTGGAAACTAGACACAGTAGTGAATGTCAAATGTCAAATAGTAGTGAATGTCTGGCGATCTGTAATCATTATGTAGGCCTGCAGTCGCAAGACCTGGAAATTTTGAGAGCAATTTTCTTTTTTTTGGAATCACGACCACTTATGGTAAAATTTTCAAAATTCTGGTCCTTTCACTGCCTCACCGATCGACGTTGTTGTGTGGAAATGTCATGAAATTTATCAGATGGGAAATCATGCGTTATTTACCTGACAAAAAAACCACAAAATTTCGCCTGCCTATCAAACTGCTGATATTGTGCGGATCGCACCCAAAATCTGCCAGGGCCAGTGGCCACCCCCAACAATGTACTCAGTGTTCCAGATTTCATCCAAATCGGTTCACTTTTGGCATAGTTATTACATGAACACATGAACACGGTTTTTTGCCCCATAGGGTGTTTCCATGATTCACCCAAAGCTATGCTTCGCTTCGGGCGAATAATTAGATTTCTGCCCATAAAAGTGCACGGCAAAATGAAGCACACCTTTGAAATCTTGCTGGCTGAAGTTAAATAAGACAACGCCGATATTTCCTCGGTAGTCCTGATCAATTACTCCTGCTGCAATTTCCACATAATGTACAACAATATGTTAGAATAAGAAACTTAACAATGAAATAAATCGAGCATCAGCTGCAGTGGCAAGACGAAGGTGACAAGCGTTCAGTGCATTGTGCACCCAATACTGCTGAATCAAATCGAATCGACCTGAAGACTGTAGTCTCAATGACTAGATGTCTCCTATATCAGTATCACATGTAGTATGGCTCTGCTATTCGGATGCATGATAAAAACAAACATATGTAAATCGCATTTGTACACACCGCAGTTTAGCGACAAATTTCCATATGAACCTAGCTTAGCTAGTTGATCTTCAGGGTGATTGCATTGGAGTGTGATTAGATGCCAGTACGGAGGGGAATCGTTGAACTGACTCCTCTGGAAAGGAAGTCACTAACAGATTTCTAGAAATATTATACATGATAGTAGTTTCATCATCAGTCGACAGCATTTACTCATGCCGTCTGTATAGCCACTGCCGTGGGCATAGCGTTCACGTTCAGTCGCGTCTGTCTGTTTGTCCGAGTTCTAAAAGGAAAACGGCTCGAGCTATCGACACCAAACTTTGTACACGTACACTCTATAGCAGTCGCTCGGCATGCACTATCCCAGAAGTCAAAAGGTCAAAGGTCAAGATCACACGGTTACGAAAAACGTCACAGTCGCACGGTTGCTAGTGACACGTGCTGCTACGGCCTTGTGCTGCTGCTGTCAGCGTGTGTATGCATCTCGATACGACTGCCTATGTTTTCTAGTTTACTTTCTAAAATTACCCACAGTTAATTCAGATAATTTGACATTTTTCACTCAGCACAACAGATGGCAGAACAGTGGAAAATGATGGGTAATACAAAATATTACCAAACTACCACCTCCATTTCGACCAGTTCTCCATTGGTTTCTTCCTCCGCTTGCTCGAGAAGAGAACCTTTTGGAATAAATAGCACAGGTTTTTATGCTCTAAAAGCATTTCCCGTCAATCAGTGTTGAAAGCACAGAGTGAAACTCAAAGCAGTGAGCAGAACCAGTGATAACCTCATCCTTAATTCATCCACCACTGGACTTCTGAAGGTCCGTGACACCACCACCATGTAAAGTGTAACCAAAATTGGAAATAAAAATTATTTACATGTCCTTTACTACCCTAACAAATATCAATTCATCAGCTTTATAAAAAATAGCTAAAGATCACTCAGCAGGGTCAGAAACAGTCTAGAAACGCGTGAATACCTACCACCAACGTCGATGAAATGCTTTGCAGCAAGACCAGAGCGAGGAGCTGCAACATTCATCAGTCAACTATCACATCACTCACTCACACCAGGCAGTATGGTAATTATACTTAACACTTAATACTGTAACAATATCAATAGCACCTAAGAGCCGACTCCGCAATTGCAGTTATAACCACAAAGCATTCAGACTCAAACCACTTAATGCACATCTTTTGCGAAGTCCGACTAAATTCCTGCATATGAATCACATTCCTGCATTCAAAACAAAGTCTAGTCATACAAAACATGTTGCATCTATGAACATCCACATTTACATAATGTTATTGGGCAAGGAAGCTATATAACAGGAACTTAGTCAAATCAAAGACATTTGGCAAAGTGGGCACACCAGGCAGATGGGCAGCATCCCATTCTGTGTAGTGAGCATCCACTGCAACGAACAAAGTCCAGCACTCAGTGTCACCAACAAGTTGGTATTTCCATGGTCACAGTATTAACAGCATCAGTGGACCGAGGCCCATTCTAATATAATGTAGGCTGTGATCCCAACCGAGCGAGGCCTCCTTTCAAGAACAAATTCTATCTGCTTAATTTAACTGTTTTGACACAACTGACAATCAATAATCCAACAAAATTCAGAAGCTTTACATGTTCCTGGCAGCCAAGGTCGTTTTTACGATCACCATTGTGGCACACAGTTGACATACCTTACAAAATGATACCAATACAGCTCTGTTATCACATCTTCAGTAGCTTTCCTTACTCATGAGAATGACCAGAGCAAAAATTAGAAAGCACGTGCAGAAGAACCCCTATTTTTGGTGGACCAGCAGTCCAATACAAAATGTGACAGTTTTATGTACCAAGGCTGACCTTTCCTCAAATTGTAAGAAAACCAATCCACTGCATTTTGAGTAATCCTAATCATTGACAGAATTACAAAAAACTGAACAGAAGTAATCTAAAAACTTTGCTTTTCAGAGACAAGTACTGCATAAAGTTTGAGTAATTCATGAAATGAGTAATTCACATTAATATCAAGACATAAAGGAGGCCACGCCGCGGCGTGGCGTAGTGGTAACATCGTTGGAAGTATCAACGAAGTTACTCTACGTCGAGCCCGGTTAGTACTGTGATGGGTGACGTGTCCGGGTTCGACTCCCAGACGTGGCACTTTATTTCGGTATGTAACCAGCCACCCAGGTCGACTCAGCCTTTCATCCTTTCGAGGTCGATAAACTGAGTAGTATGCTGTAATCGGATGTTTGCTTCCTCGCACGGGCGGCGACATCTGGTGAATGCTTACGGGGTGAAGGCCTGGTGTGGTCGATTGGAGTGGTGGTGTGTGTTGTAGCTGCAGCATTGCGCTCCTGCACCATTGGCTCTTGCCAATCAACTGCCACTTCCTGCGGTTGTACAGCGCGGCTGGTCGCGGCATTGCCGGTGTAAGTAGCGCTATAGAAGAATCCGAACTTTACCTTTTACCTCTTTTGCCTTTATGTTATGCATACTGCACCTCTATCCACTGATAAAGCACTTGATGACAGCATGTGGATAACAGACCGACATATTTTATAGAAACACTTCCGTGATGGGTAGACAGGTGAAGTCCACAGATACTCTATCTTATATATATAAAACCAAATCTGTTTCTTTGTTCCTTCTGCGCGGCCAGTTTTGAGCAGATCTGCACAAAATTTAGCATGTGGCATCCAACTCCCTTTATCTCTTCGTCAACATCATTCTGGTACCAGTTTCTCTAATTTTGACTCACCTATTCCTTCACCCGTCACTTCTTTCTCTTTTGATTCACCACTCTGCACATCCATTCCATAACTCCCTCTCTCTTTCACTCCTGGCTTAAAACCTACCCGTTTCACAAATCCAGATGTTTTAAGCCAATAATGAAAGGAAGAGGGAGTTATGGATGAATAGTGGTGAATCAAAAGAGAAAGAAGTAACGGGTGAAGAAATAGGTGAGTCAAAAATACAGAAACTGGTACCAAAATGAGGTTGACTAAGAGATAAAGAGAATTGATTCCAGCAACTAGGTAAAGCATAACAAAAGGAACTATAGTTTTTTCTAGATAGGATGATGTTGGTGGCCAAGCAAGAGTAATGACAGATGCAAGGACGTTGAACAGAGATGAGGTTATGAAGGTATTGGGGTTGGATAGTTGTGAGAACCTTCAACCTCGTAGGTGAGTTGGAGGCGCTTGTATTCGACGCATTCAGTGATTTTGAGCAAGTGGAGAGTAGAGAGCATAGGATGGAAGCGATATGACAGGACTTAGGAGCTTTAACAACAGTATGAGCAAGAGAGTATGTGTTAACTGGCTAACCGGCATATTATACACGTAATAATAGGCCCTTACCTGTAATCACAGAAATAAAACATTAGCTACAGTCAACAACAAAAATCTAAGTGTTCAAAATGAGGAATTTACCTATTCGACCATAGCAACCACTGGGCAGAGCAATCTGCAAATCAGTAAGTGCAACAACTTTGCCGGAAGCTGGTATCACGTAGTCATATGCACTGAAAACAAAATGCATAACAAACTAATAATTGAAAACTATGTAAGTAACTAAGCCAAAAATGAGTATAAGTAATCATAACTGGCTTGCACGTTAACCGCGGGTTGTTGCTGAAGGTGTGAGTGTATGAATTACTTTTCACTCTAAGTAGCATGCATAAATGCTCTCATTATAACATACCATTGGACTGCATATAGTTTTGCTTGGGAATGCTCTTCCGGTCCCATTCCCGACCCGTTATCACGAGTACTACTCCTGATCCCATCCGGTTCCCGTTAGTTATTTATACATATTTATACATAAGTACACTTTCGCATCACATAAAATTGACAGTTGTAATTTTGATGACATGCATGTGAGTGATGTGACTAATAATACACAAACAATAGTTTCTGTCGTTGCTCTAATCGCTAAGCAGCTGCATTTGAACCAGCACTAGACAATTAGTCACTAGAGTACATTCCTTTGTAACAAAATTTTGCTTTCCCGTTCCCACGGATTTTATTTTATTTATTTACCGCACGTACTGTTCCCATTCCCGCTATTACAGCAGTAATTGATTTAGATCTGATTACAGTTCCTGCGGTTTTACCGCGGTATTTTACCGTTCCCGTGCAAATCTCTACTGCAAATCTCAGTTGTCATCCATCTTAATGGCCGCTTTCCTGGTGAATATGGGTTGGCCATTGCCCTCAATTTTCATCCTCAGTCTACTTCTTTTAGAACAGAACCTTCTGAAGTAAACGGTATCAAATGCCCTTCCCTTTCTATTACTAAATCAGCCACATCAAAGCATTGAATAGAGCTCAGGGAAGATCACCCACTGGCCTCATCCTTCCTTGATCCACCACCAGACTTCCGAGGGAAACAGTATTACTCCTCTAGTGCTGACTGTCCAATGCTAGTATCATAATGCATTGCAAATAAAGCTGGGCCTTGAACAGTTACACGATCATAAGTGATATACTGTTGCACAATGTCAATGTTAAACAATGGGTCACAGAACAACTATTCTGGAAATATTTTACATGTTCTAGTTGCTATGTTCACTTGCCACTTACTTAAAAGCACCCAGAACTGAATTACTAAACAAATCTAACTCCAGATCACTGTGCTAAGTGTGCTTCACTGCCAGAAGCTCACAAATAACACTGATGTCATCTTTATGTCGATACAAAATACAAATCTCTGTGAATTATTTAGAACAGTTCTATCATATCACCTCGATGATGTCTAAATTTCAGTATAGGTACATGCCAGGTGCACACAGGCGAGGAAGACCACGCACGGCCTGGATGGACAACATCAATACGTGGACAAGACTATCCGTGGAAGAGTCAATCAGAATGACAGAGGACAGAGATAAATGGAGAAAGTACCTCCATGGTGTGGCCAACCCTCGGATCGAGGAATTATGGACACTTCGCCTACTGAACAGTTCACCTACTGTTTGGTCATTTCGCCTACTGGTCACTTCGCCTACGAGATATTTCGCCTGCTGGACAGTTCGCCTACTAGACATTTCGCCTACTACCTGGACAGTTCGCCTACATGTTGCTCTTCATTTTACTTACTACTTACTGGAATCTGGCGTCCGTCTGCAGCAGTCTTTATATGCACAATGGCCTGTTAAAAGAAAAGATCTCTAAAATCCTTGTTAAATCTTTGTTCATCAGTGGTTGAATTAAAAAAAGTAGTGGGGGACGACACCGAGGCGCCAAAGAAACCACATTGGGGGATCCCCCATCCCCAGGTAATTCTAGCACTGCTGTTCACGATGATGATCATGACAACGGGGGTTCGGCAAGAGTGATTTGTTGCGGGCGACATATAACCGCAAGTGCGCCGCCAGTTGTGCTTTTGAAGTGGTCCTAATTATTGCAGCATGTACTTGTCTTACAATTTAAGGAATTATAGGTATAGAGACTGAACGAAAATAGAACATTTTGGAGATCACTTCTGCTGTTCTCGTATTTTTGTCAGCCTATTAATAGACTTGATACTTCCATATCAGGAGGCCTACCATTTCTATGTTGCTGAGTGCTGACGCGGTTTGTCTGCATGTTTTTTGATACAAACTTGTAAAAAATATCTTTGCAGTTAAACTAGGCCTATATAGTCATTCTTACTAATAATCTAGAGATCTGATTTTATTCCGGCAGTTTTGTAGGCAAAATGGGCAATCTGTAGGCGAACTGTCCAGGCAGTAGGCAAAATGTCTAGGCGGCGAACTGTCCAGTAGGTGAAATGTCTCGTAGGCGAAATGACTAGTAGGCGAAATGTCCAGTAGGCAAAATGACCAAACAATAGGCGAACTGTCCAGTAGGCGCAGTGTCCCGTAGACGAAGTGTCCAGTTACCGGACTGAGGATGGCTGAAGAACACAGCAGAACATTTAAATTCTTTAGAGAGTGTCTATTCACACGGCCGACCATATGTTTTTCTCAGTCGTATATCGATTCACACGGCCAGTTCAAAATAACTACGACAATTATATAGACCGTGCGCATGCTTTCTTTCTTTCTTTCTGTTATGCCCCCAAAAGACCTAGCCCCTTTTTCTTATATATCCCACAAAAAACCCTCTTTTCAACGATAAAGTATGAACTTACAATCGAATTCTTGTCAGGAAACGGGTAAAAAGTCAGAAAACGGGTAAAAATGGGCCCACCCATGAACCCCGCTACCGTGTCTCTGCAAAAATTTCTTTTAGTGTTGCGATACAACCTATTCATCGGTGTCGATGAAATGCGCGTAAAAAATATCACCGTTACTGTGTCGGTTAGGGTTAGTGTTACGGTTAGGGTCAGTTTAGTTTGATTTCTTCTTCTTCTTCTTGGCATTAATGCTCTCAAATTCAATCAGGTGAAGACTCTGGAGCATGAGCGAGGGTAGACAAAACAGTTGCAGCGACAATCGGCTCACAGGAAATCAAACAGAAACAGGTGCAAACTTGATGGAACGACAGTGCAGGTGCAGAT
>Ga0209780_1000604_pt1 | contig 20042 bp, 20 predicted proteins | sample WorMetexBAHAMAS2_FD_187384 | JGI IMG/M metagenome (GOLD analysis project Ga0209780, IMG submission 187384) | Marine gutless worms symbiont microbial communities from Max Planck institute for Marine Microbiology, Germany - Inanidrilus exumae... | ecosystem: Host-associated > Annelida > Digestive...
TTTTTGGAACGGGAAGGGCGGTTATTGTTTTTGGCTTTTCTTAAACCAATTCTGAACGGCAGGGGATTTGATTTCAAGGAGCCAACTGTGGCAGATGAACGACGCATGGATATCGTTATCACTTGTCAAGACAAACGCTATGTCATTGAACTTAAACGGTGGTATGGGGAGAAGTATCATCAGCGGGGTTTGCAGCAGTTGAGTGATTATTTGGATATCTACTCGCTAAAAAAAGGCTATCTGCTGATTTATGATTTTAACAAAGGCAAAAGCTATAAAGAGGAACTGATTCCACTTCAGGATAAAGAGATTTTTGCAGTGTGGGTATAATAAATCTTTTGCAACACCCCGCGCCGCGAGGGCCACGGGTTCGTAGTAGGCGATTTATCGCCTATTAACTTGTGACTGGGTACTTAGTTTCAAACATAACAGGGAGAAAATGATGCAAAAAGAATTTAATGATACTGGTTTATGTATTCCCAACCGTCATTACATGGTCGATAATTCAGATAAACTTAAACAAATTATCGCCTTCGTAGAAAAAGGAAAATATTTCACCATCAACCGACCACGTCAATTTGGCAAAACGACTACCTTGTTTTTACTCGCCAAACAACTAAACCAGCGGAATGATTGTGTAGCATTCAGTTGTTTAGTGACTGAAGCCACGCGGATTTCCTCCCGTAGGGAACTTAACTAAATTTTCATTCATTTTGTCTGAATCCGAATTTTCATAATTTGAGAATTTTCAGAATTAATATATACCATTATATTGGTTTTATTCTGCAAATTCTAAAATTCTGTCAATTCTGATTCAGACAATCATTGAGTACAACAAATGCCAAACAACGAATAAATCTCAAATAACATATTCGTTGTTATACATTAGCTGTACTGTACTGTACTGTACTATAGTACAACAAATGCTAAACAACGAATAAGGCTCAAATAACATATTCGTTGTTATACATTGGCTGTACTATACTGTACTCTAGTACAACAAATGCCAAACAACGAATAAGGCTCAAATAACATATTCGTTGTTATACATTGGCTGTACTATACTGTACTCTAGTACAACAAATGCCAAACAACGAATAAGGCTCAAATAACATATTCGTTGTTACACATTAGCTGTACTAACTATAGGATAAAAAAAAATGATTTAAACTTCCAAAAACAGCATAAACCCCAGCTCACTTGGGCGTTATGTATGCATAGCGATGTATTTTATCGCTTTTCTGTCTTTTTCAATGGTAACTGCGGCTTTTTCTGGAGCAGGCTCCGGCACGGCTGATGATCCCTACGAAATCTCCACTTGTATCCAGTTGCAAGAGATGAAAAACAATTTATCGGCATATTATGAGCTGGTGAATGATATTGATTGTAGTGAGACGGTGAATTGGAATGGAGGAGCGGGTTTTGAGCCTGTAGGAGATAAAGAAGATAATTCTTTTCGTGGAATATTGAATGGGAATGAGTACGTCATTTCCCAGTTGTTTATTAATCGTCCTAGTGAGTCTAATGTAGGGCTATTTGGATATACACGGTCAAATATTTCAAATATTGGGTTAGAAAATGTTAAAATTACAGGAGATGACTATGTAGGCGGGTTAGTGGGAGGAATTTTTCTTTCTTATATCACAAATTCCTATGTCACTGGAAGTGTTTCTGGAAATGACCAGGTAGGCGGGTTAGTGGGAAGAAATAGTTATTCTGATATCACCAATTCCTATGCCACTGGAAGTGTTTCTGGAAATGACCAGGTAGGCGGGTTAGTGGGATATAATTCTGGGTTACCGGGACTTAATTCTAAGTCCACTATCACCAATTCCTATGCCACTGGAAGTGTTTTTGGAGAAGGTAATGTAGGCGGGTTAGTGGGAGTTAATTTTTATAGCACTATCACCAATTCCTATGCCACTGGAAGTGTTTCTGGAGATACTAGTGTAGGCGGGTTAGTGGGAAGCAATACGGTACAATTTGCTCCTTCCACTATCACCAATTCCTATGCCACTGGAAGTGTTTCTGGAGATAGTCAGGTAGGCGGGTTAGTGGGACACAATAAGAATTATTCCACTATCATCAATTCCTATGCCACTGGAAGTGTTTCTGGAAATTACTATGTAGGCGGGTTAGTGGGAAGAAACAATCGGTCGTATAAGATCACGAGCACCTACTGGGATACTCAAACTTCAGGGACAAGCATTGGCGTTGGCGTTGGCTCTGCTCTTTATGATGACAGAGTCTTTGGTCGCACCACTGCCGAAATGATGCAGCAGGCTACTTTTGTTGATTGGGATTTTGTAGATATTTGGCGCATTGATGAAGGTGTAGATTATCCACATTTGCGGTGGGAAGATTCAGGCTCTGGCTCTGTTTGTGAGCCCGCAACGGTAAATGACCTCCTGTTAAATATCACTATCCCTTGCGCGAAGCTGGGTGAAGTCAACTATCAGGCTGAACTGATAAAAAACCAAGATTTAGATTTAAGTTGGCATTTGGGTAATACCGGATTAAGCACCTGTCAGTGGAATGCTGCTAACTGTGTCACTGTTTCAGAAACGCTTGATTTAACGATTCCAAATATCAACATAAATGGAAGTTATGGCACAGTTCTCCTTGAGAATATAAGCTCACCCACAGATTCAACTATTAAATTCGGTTTTTTAGAACACAATTCACTGCTTAATGCTAATACCTTATTTTACTCAATAGAGAGCCAGTATAGTCAATATTTTCCTACAGGTAGTAGTACGAATACACTAGGAATTGACTCTGATATTGCTTATTATAGAATATATGGTGCTAATGGATTAGCACTTTATAAAGGCGATTTATATTATCTTCTTCCACAAAACACTCAGCCAGATGAAATCTGGTCAAGCACTGCTGAATGGAAAAAATTTAGTAATATTTCGGATGCAAGAGTATTATTTTGCAATGGTGATTGCAATTCAGGGGAATATTGCTCTATTGATAATACAAGAAGTGAAGATGATCGAAAATCAGAGTGTGTTTACCCTATAGATGCCGTGGGCTTGATTAATAACTCGATCAAAGATACTGCTGTAGACATTTTTAAGATGTATCTAACACTAGAAAATCATGCAACTGCACTGCGTATATTTACTGGGTTAGAAGTAATAAAGGAAGGTGAAATTTTTCTGAAAGGAATAAAAAACTATACTGATCGTCGTGAACAAATTTTATATATACTTGAGTTCTCTTTAAAAAAGTTTTCTCTTTTTGGAGGTTTGATCAGCGATGGCTCTATAGTTACAGCTTATCGTGGTTATAGCGATAGCCGCACTCTTGGTCCGCCTGTTGAACTTGTTGGAAGCGTAGAATTTTATTTATTAATAGAAGAAGATGGATGGTGGTTTTTTGAACCTAACATTTCTGATGCTTCTGTAAGTTTGTACCCGATACTACAGCATAATGAAAGCCAAGGAGTTGTGAAGTATATAATCGTCCCTAGAAGTGAAAATCCTGAATATACAGGCAGCTATCTAAGGGGAGAAGGTTATGCCTTTTATGATGAAAATGAACGGATATCTACTGTTACCAGTGGATTATATCTGGTTAAGATCGTATGGGAGGGAACAACATACTTTGAGACTGTATTTGTAGAACCAAAAGTTACTTATCGCTCTAGTATTCTGTTAGATTAGAGCTAAGCGAGCGTAGCCTGGGTTAAATGTAGATATTTTATCGTCGGTTGCCGGACGGGGTTTGCAACCCCGTCCGAAACGTTTTCTAAGCGGCTATCAAACGTTACGGAGCCGGTTGCAAACCGGCTCCTGCAAAAGTCCAAACTTGAGTTTGGACACCAATGTTCATGAAAGACTATTTTGGAGTGGTGTTCGGTTGCCGGACGGGGTTTGCAACCCCGTCCGAAACGTTTTCTAAGCGGCTACGGTTGCCGGACGGGGTTTGCAACCCCGTCCGAAACGTTTTCTAAGCGGCTATCAAACGTTACGGAGCCGGTTGCAAACCGGCTCCTGCAAAAAGGTTTGCAACCCCGTCCGAAACGTTTTCTAAGCGGCGGCTATCAAACGTTACGGAGCCGGTTGCAAACCGGCTCCTGCAAAAGTCCAAACTTGAGTTTGGACACCAATGTTCATGAAAGACTATCTAAATATTTCTCCGCATCCAACGCAGCCATACAACCCATCCCCGCTGAAGTCACCGCTTGACGGTAGACATGATCACACACATCGCCAGCAGCAAACACACCCTGCACACTGGTTGCCTGTGCATTGCCATCACTTCCGCTATTAATAACAAGGTAGCCGTTTTTCATTTCCAATTGTTCGACAAATAAATCAGTATTCGGCTTGTGACCAATAGCGATAAAAACACCTTGCAAGTCAAGATTTTTGGTGCTGCCATCCTGCACATTTTTAATACGCATCCCCGTCACGCCACTGTTATCACCTAACACTTCGTCAAGCACATGATTCCAAGCAATCGTGACTTTACCCTCTTTTTCCTTTTCAAAAAGTTGATTGGACAACATTTTCTCAGCACGAAGTGCATCGCGTCGATGCACCAAGGTAACGTGTGAAGCAATATTGGATAAATACAGGGCTTCTTCCACCGCAGTATTCCCGCCGCCTATCACCGCCACCTTTTGATTACGATAAAAAAATCCATCACAAGTGGCACAGCCAGAGACACCTTTACCTTTAAAAGCCTGTTCGGAGTCCAAGCCTAAATATTGAGCAGAAGCCCCCGTTGCGATAATCAAGGCATCACAGCTATATTGGCCAGAATCACCAGTCAAACTAAACGGACGCTGTTTTAAGTCAACCGCATTAATATGGTCAAAAATGATTTCGGTATTAAAACGCTCGGCATGTTTACGCATACGCTCCATCAAATCAGGGCCTTGCACGCCTTGATCATCACCTGGCCAATTATCAACATCAGTTGTCGTCGTTAATTGTCCTCCTTGCTCCATGCCGGTGATGAGGACCGGATTGAGATTGGCACGGGCAGCATACACAGCCGCGGTGTAACCAGCCGGACCGGAGCCGAGTATTAGTAAACGACAATGTTTAACATCATCCATCAAATTTTCTCCTTTTTAAGCCTTAATTTTAACCAACTCCTTTAATAGGCCTTCCAGCCCACCATATACCGATAGATTACCAATTTTTTCGGTCACTTTCTCAAGTACTTCAAGCTCTTTTAAGCGCAAGGCGGTAGGATTATCTTCCATCACTTTAGCCGTATTCAGCAAGGAGCGAGTTGCGGCAGTCTCCTCACGGCGCTTGATTAAATTCGCCTGTGCTACCTTTTCCGCTTCAACGACTTTAGCCAAAATCGTTTTCATATCGCCGGGCAAAATAATATCTTTTACGCCGACGCTTTGCACTTCAATGCCCAATTCAGCCATCTTATCGCGGATATAGGTAAACACGAGCTCATCAATCACATTTTTATTGCTTAATAATTCGTCTAAAGTACGAGTACCCACCGCCGCGCGTAGCCCAAATTGTAATTCTTTATACAAGTAATTAAGGGGATTAGTTAAAGCAGATGTAGCACGTTGCACATTTTTGATAGAATAAGTCGCAGATAGGTTGACACGCAAACTCACTTTATCTTTACTCAAAATTTCTTGTCCAGAAACTTCTATATCTTGTAAGCGGGTATCCCACATGACAATATTGATATTACGATTAAATTGCCAATAAGCGTGTAAACCGGGTTGTAATGTTTTAATGCATTGTCCATCAACATACAATAAACCAATCTGATATTCTGGTACTTCTCGACTATAAATAGCTTCACTCACACCTTGTATTTTAGCATACACAAGCGGAGCGGCTTGCTCACGCTGAATTTCAAACTTTTCTGAAATATCAATGATTTCTGCTTTAACATCTACAATACCATTCCAATACAATTGGCGGCTATAGGGCGGTAAAATATTCGTTAATCGTCCATTTTTATAGACTAAGGCGACTTGTTGGGCACCTAATTCAATAATTGTAAAATAACGAGCAACGGCATCGGCATATTCTTTAATAAAAAAATCGACCAAGCGATGTTCAAACTCTGGTACAGACAAATCATAACGTTCTACTTGAATTTTATGCAAGGGATCAAAATAGCGATAAGTGCCCGGAGCCAAAAAATCCAAAAAGTCACCATTTTTAAATAACAATCCCCGTTCATTTTTGTGAACAATCAATTTGCGGAATACTAACATTACTTGTTCCTTCTTGCGTTAAAAGCAACCGCCCCCACATGCACAGTGCGGGTGACAATTTGCGACAAGCTGGATTCAATCCGCCCGCCAGCCCACCCCCAAAACAAACAAAACGTTTTGGGTTTAAGGGCAGCACGGTGGGAAAAAACCGAGCTTGCCGTACCCATTATCACACAAAGCCCTGAACATGCTGTGAGCATCACTGATGCTCACCGAAGACGGTCACGGAGTAGTGTGGAGTCGAACCACAAGCAAAAATGCTTTACCATAATAACGACGTGCCAGGTCGTTGTTAGAGCAGGATTCGAACCTGCTACACACTGATTTTTAGTCAGTTGCTCTACCTGATGAGCTATCTAACGGTGGATATAGCCATCGGCTCTCGGTACACACTGGTCACATCAGGACCGTGCGCCAGACAGGCATACAGAACCTGAACCGCTGATAAGTTTCAAGCGTCATACCCGATGCCAATCTTAAATAATTAGAAAATGAGAGTCAAACTTGAAGGAATCCAAGATTTTTCTTGGACTTGAAGGCTTGGCAAACATCGGCTCGGAGGTTTCCGTTGAAAACAGGCAGCCTAGAACATGATTCTAGGCCATTCCTTAACCGTCGCGGGTTTTGAAAGCAGTCGGATCACAGTTGATTACAACACTTATCAGTTATCTGATAAGTTTTTCCATAAGCCCGGTAATTAATTCAATTCGCGAAATCATGTCAAATATTTATGGTCGTATTTGATCAATTTCTCAGGGAGTTCAAAAAAAAGTGCCTGTTCGGATGATATAATTCAACCAATTTCCCATCGCAATTAAAGCAACTTAAATTTATGGAATATTATAATGCAAATTCGACAAGAGCAGATGGATGTATTTTCACAAGCCTCACTCGCAAAATTTGAAGAAAGAATCGCATATTTTTTGCAGGACGAATTTCCAGACGCTGAAAAAGTAGCGCGAGAAGAGTTAATGCCCGCTATCCACGAACAACTGAGTAATGCGCGTTCTTATGGCTTAGAGACTGAACGCCAAATTGCCAATTATGTTACCGCCGCTTGGTTATTAGGGCAACAATTTGATACTGAATTTCCTGCCGCCCAAGAAAGGCTTAAATCATCCGAATACACGCCGGATGAAAAATCGGAATGGCTGGCTCGGTGGACTGAAAAAATGTTTGCCGCCTTGGAGGGAGACGAAAATGGCTTGGGGTGACGCTTTTAGATCGGCTTGGAATAAAGTGGCTGATGCGGCTCGCAATGCGGCACCACAAGTAGCTGAGGCCTTCCGAACGGCTCAGCGAAGATTTTCTGACGCCATTGCGGGGGCTAGTACCACAGCCTGTTCTGCTGTAGAGCCACCGTCCGAAAACAAGGATCGGTCCGACAGACAAACGGCCATTCAAAAATCAAACATGGTGCCAGAGCACGCCGAAGCATTTTCACGGGTTGCCCAAGACCGCGATGAGGTTATTCTCGTGCGTCCAGTCAACCCTGATGCCACCAAACTGATTAAAAATGGTGCGGCGACGAAATCGATGCACATTAAGGGTAAGTCCGCCGATTGGGGACCTCAGGCTGGTTATATACCCCGGGATCAAAAATACAGCAAAATCGCAAAAGATCCAGACTTAACTGAAAAACAGAAAAACGAGAAAATTGAAGAGTACAACCATAAAAATGAACACGCTATAGAAGCCGGAATAGTCACAACTGTTTTGGTAGACGGACCTAATGGTGAGAAAATTGAGGTACTTGCCTATCCAAATCCAGAAGGGGAGCCAAAGCCGATAACGGCTGACTATGATCTACTGGCGATAGGCTCAAAGGAAGATGAGCTGCCTGTGACGTTTGATCCAAATATGGGTAACATCACCGAACTGCAAAAGGAGACAGTTAGTGACTTAAATAAGGCTGTTAAGGCGAAAGGCTACACAGGAGGAAATATTGTTCATCACGGCGCAGAAAATAATTTTCCTGGCTCGCCCGGCCCCGATTATCCCGTCACAGCCTTTACACCTGACGGCAAGATACTCACGCTCGAAGATGAACAACAACTCAAAAAGTTTTTTAAGCAAGAACAAGAAAAAGCTTACCATCTGACAGCCAATCCAACATGGGGTTGGTAACGCTGGAGAAATTATGTCATGAAAACGCTTGAAAGACAGGAAAGGAACCAGTTACTCAAACAGATAAGCATTCTTGAACAACTGTCCTTTGGTCCTGAAGGAGATAGTTTGTCTGTAGAACAGCGTCGCTCAATTGGAGCGCAGAGAAAAGAATTAAAAAAAACATATTTCAATCGCCTGCCCCGAGTTCCGATAGCGCGTTGCCCCTTCACGGACAACATCGTGACCAAGGCGATGGATATTTATGGCTTGGACGGGGAGTGGTGGAATGGCGACTCTAGGGATTTTCCCGCCGAGGGGAGTCCCTACCTAGTCACTTATCTCGGAGCGCTTAACTTATCCAAAGGGCTTAATATATCTTCTGGAATAGAAGAAATAAGTCTGGGACCGGAAGTTCCCTATGTAATCCCGCGCCTACTTGAGATACCCAATGTCAAGTGCGTTATATACTCAACTACAATTCTTGAACCGGAATATCCAGTTTATTTTATGAGCTACTTTGCGAAACCCAAATTGCCACCAGCCCAGTCCCATCAGATGTGGTTGCGTGACTCATTTTACTATGTGGATGAGAATGGAAACAATTTCTGGTATAGCTGTGACGATATTTGGGATTTCGACCTGGCACCGTGGATTGAAAAATCCGGCCATATTCTCTGGATACGTCCGGATGACAGTGAAATGAGGCTTTGTTCTGAACCACCCAGTGATTTTCCTTATTTCAATTTGAAAGGACGTCAGAAGTTTTTGTCGATTCAGAATGGGAGGTTATTGGAAAGGCCACTTCCATCGGGGATGGTTGTTGATTCTGATGTGTTTGAATAGGTGGCGAGTTTTGTGTTCTGGTTTTGGTTTTGATATTTTGCTGGACGGGGTCGCAAACCATGCAAATAAGTGTTTGAGTCGTAAAATCAATCATTTATCTTAAATCATGGCATTTACCCCTAGATCCGATGCCGCCAGACTGACTAGAAGAAACCCATAAACTTACTACACCGTGGGCAAGCTTTTTATTTTTGGGCTAGGCTTGGCAATTAAGCCGCCAATTGATGCGAAAATTTGGTGGCGTTACGTTATAATAAATGCCGGCACAACTGTGACGGCATACAATCTCCAGCTTGATTTAATTTTATGAGGTTTTATATTATATGTATAAATCATACTTTATCAAGGTATTGGCTCTTTATGTCAGTGTGATGACTTTGCTCGCTTGCACAGCTACTAACAAACCGACCTTCAATCCCGCCAAAGCACCGCGAGTAGCCAAGCTAGAAAGGGTTGCTATTTCATCTTTTGATGGAAAAGACGGTGGGCTTTTCAGAAAGGAGCTTGAAACGATGCTCCTGAACAACAAACAAGGCGGATTTGTGGTAGTGACTTCTCAAAAAGAGGCGGATGGCGTTTTTTCAGGGCGAGTCATTGATTCGTCCGTAAGTGGCAGAAGCTTTTCAAAAGAACTCGAAGATTGCGATCGTGAAGGCTTCTTTAAGAAGTGCAAGGAGGGAACAGAACGGAAAATTAACCTCGAGTGTGTCGAAAAAGGCGCGACTGTTCAGGTGCTGGTTTCGGCAATAAAACTGAAGACGGGAGAAGTCATTTACTCGTCAAAATTTACGGGAAAAGAGACGGATACACACTGCGAAAATCAGTCAACTCCTCCAACCTCAAATGCTGCCCTGCTTCAGAAAGCACGTGCCAACGTATTAGAACAAATCCGCAAAGTGGTTGCGCCTTATTATACGGAGGAATAAGCTAGCTCAATGCCATTAAGCTATTCCGGGTGGATTAAGCGAGAGATATGGCATTGAGATCAGGAGTGCAAGGCGTACCTTGCACGAGTTACACTCCTGTCCGAATAAGCGAGTTATTTAGGGACAAGTCTAAGTTCCCCCAACTAAAAGTACTTTACTGGCACTAAAACGCAAAGTCGCCTTTTTAGAAAGAAGTAGGGGCTACTTAATGGACACGGATAGCAGTTTTGCGCGCCGTAATTTAGCAGTCGATATTGGGAGAAGACCTTACTCAAAGTGTTGCGATAACAGAGTGAGTTAAATCAGTCATAATGTATTCATATCAATTAGGTTTTTTGGAATTAGCCCTTGCTCAAAAGGTGTTAGGTTTTGGCAATTTCACTTTGAAATCGGGACGGCAGAGCCCATATTTTTTCAACGCGGGTTTATTTAATACGGGGCGTAGTCTAGCCCAATTGGGGCGCTTTTACGCAGCTGCCATACAACAGTCTGGGATAGCATTTGATATGTTGTTTGGTCCCGCCTATAAAGGTATTCCGCTTGTAACGGCGACAGCCATTGCTTTATCTGAACAACGCGATGTGCCCTATTGTTTCAATCGCAAGGGGGTTAAAGATCATGGAGAAGGGGGTGCTATTGTTGGTAGTGCCCTAGTCGGGCGCGTTTTATTAATTGATGATGTGATCAGTGCAGGAACAGCGATACGTGAGGCGGTGCAACTGATTGAGGCGGCGGGGGCACAATTGGCTGGCGTGGTGGTTGCGCTTAATCGTCAAGAACGTGGACGAACCGCATTGTCAGCCGTTCAGGAAATTGAACAAAGCTATGGTGTGCAGGTGGTCAGTATTGTTGATTTAGATACTTTGATCACTTATATTAGATTTAAGCCTGAACAGGCGGATACGTTGGAGGCTATTCAGGCTTATCGTCGGAAATACGGGACTTCCGAGTGATTCGATGCCGAGCGTCGAGGTAGGCATTCCGAACGATAAAAATTTTAGGAATATTAAATTATGGGTTTAAAACGCAGCAAATTATTGATTTTAATACCATGTAGCTTGGCTTTGCTCCCAGCATGCGATAATGCTCCGCCGGTGCTGACGAATATCGAAACTTCGGCATTGTCCTATACTGAAGGCGATCCCGCGACTGAGATAATGAGAATTATCTTCGTCAGGGATACGGATGATCGTAGTCTCAGTAGTGCCCGCATTCGGATCAGTAACAATTATCAAAGTAATGAAGACAAGTTAGCTTATAATGGTAGCCCGCCGACGGGTATCATTGTTTATACGAATAATGATACACTGATTTTGAGCGGTTCGGGCAAGTTGAGTGATTATCAAACTGCATTGCGGGCGATCACTTATCGCAACACTAATACGACTGCTCCAAAAACGTCCACACGCACGGTCACTTTTACGGTGAGTGATGGGAATAATGATAGTAATTCGGTGAGTCGTGATATTATTGTTAGGAATGTCAATGATGCCCCTATTTTGGATGACACTAAGGATGGGGATGGCAGGACGAGTGCCATCAAGCTTGAGCCGGTGTCTGAAGACGCGGAGGCGCCTTTAGAATAGGGGTCCAAGATTTATCTTGGATGTCCAAAATTTATTTTGGACTCCGAAACAATGGATATTAAGATGAAATTTATTAAACAATTGATTTTAAGTATGTTATTGAGTTTGGCGATGCTGGCAGCGAATGCCCAGGGTACTTTAATTAGCGATATTGTGGCATTGAGCGGTAATGTGACGGATGTCGATAACAACGCCGTAACGGGTTTGGCTTTGATGGCTGTAGATGCGACTAATGGTACTTGGTACTATACAATGGATGTCTCGACTTGGAAGGCAGTCGGTAGTGTGGCTGAGAATAATGCTTTGTTATTGGCGGCGGATGCCAATACACGGTTATATTTCCAGCCAAATCCTAATTTCAATGGTACTGTAACCGATGCCATTCGTTTTCGTGCTTGGGATCAAAGCAGTGGTACAGCAGGCAGCAAGGCGGATACTAGCACCAATGGTGAGACGACCGCATTTAGTCGTGAAATTGGTACCGCCAGTATTGTTGTCACAGCGATCAATGATGCTCCCGTCGCCGAGGCGCTAGCGGTGACGGCTGATGAAGACACGCCCGTCACTGATACGCTTTCAGCGACTGATATAGAGGGTGATTCATTAAGCTATAGCCTCGTCAGCAATGCTAGCAATGGCACAGCAGTCATAAGCAGTACTGGCACATTGACTTATACCCCCAATGCCGATTTTAATGGGACGGATAGTTTCACCTACAAAGTCAATGATGGGACGGAGGATTCCAATATTGCGACAGTGACAGTGACGGTGACGGCGGTTAACGATGCTCCTTTGATATCGGGTACGCCGGCAACAGGCGTAGACGAAGATAGTGCCTACAGCTTCGTTCCGACTGCGAGCGATATGGAGGGTGATAATTTAACTTTCTCCATCAGCAACCAGCCAAGTTGGGCCAATTTTGATAGCAATACGGGGGCACTATCCGGCACGCCAGGGAATGGCGATGTGGGTATCACTGACAAGATTGTTATCAGTGTTAGTGACGGCTCCCTTAGTGCGAGCTTGCCTGCTTTTAGTCTCACCGTTAATAACATTAACGATGCGCCTGTTCTGGATAATGATGGTAAGATGATTGACGCGGTACCGGAAGATGCTGGCGCTCCAAATGGTTAGGTTAGTTAAAAGCCGAACCGCGGTAATAATCGGAGTGCCTTATTGTTTTATTTTTTGCTTAGCTTAAATTAAATCTTTGATACTCGGGCGTGTTGAACAGGTGGGCGAGTCATCGCCCATCCACTTCAGCTTTGATTGCGGCAGACGGCCTTTTTTGCATCACCTCAATACAATAACTTACAATCGTTTTACCATCAATAACATCCGTATCGAACCGTGCTTGAGGTTTTTTGCGGTGATCAAACACTACGTAGTAGCCTTCACGGACATTTTCTAATTTGAGATATTCTGCCAGTTGACGTTTACCCGCTGCAAAGAGACTTTTGCCTTCCCAAATTTTGGTTTCAACAATGTACTTTTCTCCTTGATGGAGGATAATCAGATCCATCCGTCCCCGCCCGCTGCGAACTTCAAGGTACATAAATCCGCGCACTTGTCTCACAAAGGAATCGAGATAAGCGAATAAAAGATACTGTCCTACGAATTCTTTCAGAGGAAAAAGTTTTTGCGAATAAGTACCCGCAAAAACTTTTTCCTCCGAAGGGGTTTCAGGGACTTGAAGAATCCGATAGCCAGCACGAGCAATGAAATCACGGAAATTGTCAAGCAGCATACGCATGTTGATTTTACCCTTGGGGCTCAAGTAATCGAAAAAACCCGCCTCGGTTTCTTCGGGTAAATACTCCCGTTCCAAGCCATTTATCAGCGGTTGAAATGTCTGTATAATGCAATACTGATAAATAGGGTTTGCAATTTCGCAAAGTCCCTCAGAGCTTTTCTTCAAAACACCGTAGGTAGCGAGTAGACTGATAACTTCATTACGAGGGTTGAATCGCACTCCGGCTTCATACGAGATAATCCCCATCAAAAAGGTTTCAAAGCGTGGATTTTTCCGAATATTGGTCGTAAAATTATCCAAATGCACGTTTGATTCCTCAAGGAGTTGTTGGTGAGCATTCTCAAAATGAGAAAGGCTAATCGTTTCCTCAACTGGAATCTTCATCTCTTCGCTCAATATTTGCGCTAATCGGTTAACGAGAAAGGGTTGCCCAGAAGTTTGCTGGTGAAAATTCTCGATCACGCCTGGTGCAAATGCTTGTCCTACTTCTTTGGTATATTGTCCTAATAACTCTCGTACTTGTGAAAGAGTGAAGTTAGGCAGGGCAAAATCGTCTTGAATATTGAAGGGCGAAATTGAGCGATCATAGTTGAGTTGGGTGATATTTTTGACACCAACAATGCCCACGCTGTAGGGGCAACGTTGTGGGCTTTTGGAAAGGTAAATGCGGCGCAAGGAGTACAGAAAGTCACTGACAGCCGCCGTGGGAATACCGTCAAACTCGTCGATAATGATCACCACCTTCTGGTTTTTTAGATAGCCAGAGAGATGCTCAAAAAAAGTTCTCATTGAAACATGATCGGTGATTTTTGAATTTTCCAAAAATTGGCGCATGGCATCTGAAGGTGGCGATTGTCGTTGGTTTAAAATTTCTTGGCACAGATCGAGGTGGAGATAACTATAGAAAGTGGTTGGCGACAGATTTTTATATTCTTCAAAATCCAGTTGGATCGGAAAATAGGTTTTGTCTTCAAGCGCGTCCAGTGTCCAGCGAAAAAAGGTGGTTTTCCCAGTTTTACGCGGCGCGAAGATAACAATGTATCGTCCTTCTTTGATGCGTTGGGCTAAATCGGCAATTTCTTCGGTGCGTGGTACTACATAGTTGCGAGTAGGGTCGACCGGACCGCGAGTTTCAAAGGTGTGTAAAGACATGGTTTAAGTCCTCGTCGTAATTTCGGGGATATTTTAATCTGACTGGAAGTCGATGCCATCTCGTCGTGCCGGCGGCGGGATATTGGTCTCCACGCAGGGAGCCGCCACTTCGTATGCAACTTGCTCAGTAAGGTTTTAGAGCCGCTTGGAAGGCGTTATCCACAGAGTTAGTTGCAAATAAACTCCGTTCCGCCGCCACGACGACTAGGTTGGTTTTGTGAACGTCTATCGTTTAGTAACATTCCTCAGTGGTTTCGTTTTTCTCAATAGTCAGTTTATGGGGTTTTTTTCCTGTTTTTTCAGTATGTTTATTACATCTATCAAATCGCTCGCCTGTTATTTTAAATAAACAATTTAATTTCTTTGTCTCGCTGTTCGATCGTTAAATGTGCCTTTTCTAATTCATATTGCTGTTCTGTTCGCCCAGAATAACTAACATGCCAATTATCAAAATGTTGGCATTGACTGTTGGTTAAATTCTAAACCAAATAACTGCGGCAATTCTATTTCCATGATTTCGGCAATTTGTTGAAGCCTGGAAAGGTTCACATCTGTATCGCCTGGCTCTATCTTGGCATAAGCATGAGTGGAAATTCCCAACTTCTCCGCTGCTGTTTCTTGTGTCCAACCTATAAAAGATAATAAGATTTTTGTTATCATATACTTGCATAGCCTGTGTTCTTAGTTATGCAACTAACAACCGTCAGTTATTTGAATGGTATAGCACCATATTTAAAATTGTTACACGCCAAAAGCAAACCAGGATTTACTGAATAACCCCGCAGTATTTTCTGTTTTTTTCAACCAAGGAACTGGAGTTAATGACATGTCACCAGAAAAATTGAACTTGCTAAGCACATTAGTAAAACAGCATCAGGAGGTAAAAGCAACCAAAAATCTTAACGAACACCTAAATTGTACCAAACAAGGTTGTGGTGCTTATTGGGCGCAAGTTAGCGGAAATCAGTCAGGATGACGCTTTAGTCATTTTGATTTTGTTTAATTAATAGAACGTAAAAACCTATCATGTGCAATTGGAATGAAGTCAAAAGTGGTATAAAAAAAATACAACAAGATTTTTCGGCTGGAAAAATTGCTATTAGAGATGAGGGGCAGGGTGCGGTTCTGTTTGGCAATGCGCACGATAGATACCGTATTTTTCAACTCTATTTAAATCCGCGAGCAGAGCCGTTGTATCGCTATCCGAAATTCTAAAACTGTCGAGTTTTTGGGAGGAGCCATCTTGCAATATCTAATTCTTCACGACTAAGAAAGATAAAAACGGAGAGTGGCTCGCGGGCTACAATCGCCTAAAAGAAACAACTTGCATCGCGAGTATCGATGGGGTATAATATAGCGGCGGTGAAAGATATTATTGCCCGCGTTGAGTTTGGCCATTTGGCTACATATTGAAATTATCGCTAAATGGGCAGCGCGGCTCAAAGGCGTTGATTTTGTTATATTCTATTTACTAAGCAAAGGAGGCAACTTTTAAGATAGCTGCGCGAGCTGGCTTATGCTGACCCTATTGATATCGCAGCCAAGTTGGCGGCGTGGTTTACAGAAAAGCATTCAGCCAAATGGTTTGGTTGACTGAGGAATGCTGTTGTGTATTTCGGGGGAATTAATTTTCCAATTATTATTCTGACATAGTTATTTTCCACAGCTGCCAGAATTCAACCTAACACTATAAGAATAAGATGGAATTATCAGAATTAATAAGTAGAATTTCAAATGGTGAAGATAGCTTTACGCAATTTAAAGAAAATATAACAAATGGCGATAAACTATCTGAAGAACTTGTTGCTTTTTCCAATGCCAAGGGGGGACTTTTAATTATTGGTGTTAGTGACAACAGTGATATCACCGGTTTAAATAATGATGATATCAGAAGACTCAATCAATTAATAGGTAATGTCATCAATTCAAAAATGACTCCCCCAATTTACCCATTAGTAGAGATAAAAACGATAGATAACAAAAAGATATTAATTGTCACTATTTCAGAAGGTATCAATAAACCTTATGCAACCAACAAAGGGATATATTTAACTAAAGCCGGAAGTGATAAACGAAAAATATCACCTGAAGAATTAAGAAGATTATTTGCCGAGTCTAAAAAACTTTTTGCTGATGAAGAGATTATCCCAAACTCAGATATCACAGATATAAATACCGAACTTTTTTATCAATTTTTATTCATAGACAATGCACAAATATTAGACAAACTAAAACAGGGGGTTTTAACCTTAGAAAATTTGCTAGAAAATAGGGAGCTGCTAAGAGATAAGCATTTGACATTAGCTGGAAATTTAATGTTTGGTATCACCCCTCAAAGAACTTGTCCCTCATTTTATATAGATTGTGTCTATTTTAATGGAGATGATATTTCTATCGATCAGTTTATCTCAAAAGATACCATTAAAGGGACTTTTGCTGAACTCTATAAACAAAGTTTAAATTTTCTGAAAAGCAATCTCTCTAAAAAGCAGATTGACAAAGAATTTAATTCAATGGCTCAATTGGAGATTGATGAAAGAATTTTAACCGAGTTAATTGTCAATGCATTAGTTCATAGAGATTATTATATAAACGCTTCAATAAAAATCTTTATGTTTAACAATAGAATCGAAATTATCAGCCCTGGGAAATTAACCAATTTATTAACCGTTGAAAAGATAAAAAGTGGTATTTCAATACATAGAAACCCAATATTAAATTCCATCTCTAAAACGATTTTACCTTATAGTGGGTATGGGAGCGGTATAAAAAGAATATTGAGTATTGATCCTTCTGTAGAATTTATCAATGATACTGAAAAAGAAGAATTTAAATGTATAATACAAAGGCGGGGGTTCTGAGCATAACGTTTTGTGTCCTTTGAGTACTCGCTTATAGGCAAAATGTGACATAACCAATTATTTATAAAGAATAATTTATGTAAAATTTTAAGAAACAGTTATCTTTAGTCGTTTTCTCAGGGGTCCTGACTTTGGGCCTGTTGCCGGTGGCTGTAGCAAAAAGCGATTTTAGAGCGACAAATTGGCTAGCTGCTCGTCAACAACTGGATTGCCCGATGACTTGTAAAGCAAGAGAAATGTATGTTATCATGGGCGGCGTTGATCATAAAGTCGGAAAACCAATCAGCATTTGTACGACTAGGAAAGATAGATACGGAAAAGGTAGAGACGGAGAGTGGCTCGTAGGCTACAACCTTTGGAAAGAGAATACTTGTCTCGTGAGTATTGACGGGCAAGAATATCGTGGTGAAAGATATTTTTGCCTCTGCACTACCCACATGTTGCAACCTTTGCGATAGCTGGCGCCCCGTTTGGCTATTTGGTGATCGCTAAATGGGCAGCATAGCAAAAAGATGTTGATTTTATTAATAATATGGTTTACCCCCGATTTTGATGACAAAAAAATTCATCACCACAACAATAACTAACAAATATCTTATGGTGGTAAGCCCTGGAAATGGTCGTTCTAATTGTCTGAATCAGACAAAAAAATATTTTATGAATAGTGAAATTGAATTAAAACAACTCAAAAAAGAGATAGAAGAATTAAAACAACAAGTTGCCACTTTAAAGGGGCAAGATAAAACTCAAATTCCTACTTACCGGTATAGTCAAATCCGAGATACTGAGTTAAAAACGTTATTTGAGATTGAAAAAAAGTTAAGTCCTTTGATTTTCGATAAATGGTTTATTAATGATATTTGCTTAACCGAAGAGATAGTTAACTATTTACAACAATTAATCGAACAAAACGGTAATTTAATAGAAGACTATAATGAAGAAGATTTGAAAATATATTACATAACTCCTTTGCTGAACAAAATTAATTTTCTGTTAAAAGATAAGGAAATACGCGGCTTTTATGAACTACCGATGACTTATAAAACGAGTCAATTTATCTTAAATGGTACTTGTGATTTTGTCGTATCCGAAGGGTTAGTCGAAAGCAAAAAACCCTATTTTTTTATTCAAGAATTTAAAAGACATGAAGAGTATGGCAATCCAAGACCACAACTGTTAGCCGAACTGATTACAGCCGTTGAATTAAATGACTGGCAATTCATTAAAGGGGCTTATATTACCGGTAGGCATTGGCATTTTGCGATCTTGGAAAAATTAAAACACCATAAATATCAATATTTTATCTCGCAGAATTTAGATTCCACTAAAATAGAAGATTTAAAAGCCATCTACAAAAACCTGTTATTTGTTAAGAATGAGATACTTGCGATGGTAGACACATAACTTGTGCGAGCAATTACGCCTTGATGACTAAACATGAAATTTGAATGGGATACCAATAAAGAAAAAATCAATGTACAGAAGCATGGGATAACATTTGAGCAAGCTTCTTATGTATTTGCCGATCCGTTTGCTTTAAATAAATACGATGATGAACACTCAGAAAACGAAGACCGATGGATATTGTTAGGAAAGTCATTAAACGAAACGATTCTTGTTGTTGTGCATACTTTTAGAGATAATGATGGCGTAGAGTTTGTCAGAATTATTAGTGCGAGAAAAGCCACAAAAAGAGAAAAACAAACCTATCAAAAGAGGTGTTCAAAATGAAAGAAGAATATGATTTTACCAATGCAGAACAAGGTCAATTTTATAGACCAATAGAAGAACTTGATATTCCAATCTATTTAGATAAAGAAGTGAAAGAATTTTTTCTGAAAAATATCCAAACTAAAAATAATCACTTTTCGTTAAATAAAATCATCAATTCGTTGATTAAGCAAGATATAGAAATTTCTAACCAATTAATTAAGGCATAGTGAAAAATATTATTATTTATGCCATAACAACAGAGGGTTGCAACCCTTGGGATAGCCGGCGTTGGGTTTGGCTATTTGGTGACTTATGGAAATTATCGCTAAGCGGGCCGCGTGGCTCAAAGGTTTTGATTTCTTTGTATTCATTCACTAACTAAAGGAGGCAATTTTTAAAATAGTTGTGTGAGTTGGCTTATGTTGTTGATTTTATTGGTATTGTAGCCAAGTTGGCTGCGTGGTTTACATGGGAGCATTCGGCCAATTGATTCGGTTAACTGAGGGATGCTGTTGTGTGTTTTGGGAGAATTAGTTTTACTCTGACCCCAATTATTCTTGAACTATGGAACAAAAACATAACCCATTGAAATAACAAAATAAAATGATTATGTCTTCTTTTGAAATTTTCAAAAAAAAATGGCCGAATCATGAGTATTAATTGGCAAAAAAACCACAAAATTAGGCTATCCCCAAAATCCGTTATAATCGGAAATTATTCTGTAAATATTTTTGGTTTAACTTAAAAAAGAGAATTCATGATTTCCTATAACTATAGTCCACAAAACTATCAATATATCTTGACAATATAGAAGATATTCTATATATTAGCTCTCCTATGAAAGCAGGAGAAGTTTTAAAACTAACTGGCATCAGT
>Ga0209780_1000605_pt1 | contig 20034 bp, 9 predicted proteins | sample WorMetexBAHAMAS2_FD_187384 | JGI IMG/M metagenome (GOLD analysis project Ga0209780, IMG submission 187384) | Marine gutless worms symbiont microbial communities from Max Planck institute for Marine Microbiology, Germany - Inanidrilus exumae... | ecosystem: Host-associated > Annelida > Digestive...
TTGCTGCTGTATATACTACAGTGTAGCAGTCGTCTACAGTAAATAATTCTTCGTTGACACGATATATTCGGCCAAGTTTGGCAAAATCTGCTATAAATTGAAAGAAGCGGTCAAAGAATTTTGACGGAGGCCGCATCAAAGGGATGGTGGATTTTCCATGAGGAACAGTTAATGTGACACCGGCCGCTCGGGAGCAATGCAGTCGGCTGCAGCAGTCGCGCTTATGCCGTTATTGGTATTTTGCTGCGTACACCGCAACAGTGACTTGCAATGCTTTACAGTGGGTCAGACAACCCCTAAAAATTGCCCATTCCCCTTTGGGTATCTGGATTCTGGACCCATCTATAATACGTGGTTCCTTTGGCACACCCGAGTCAGCCCTAAAACGGCATCTCGATGATTCAGACGTTTTGTAGGACTCAAGAACGTCACCAACAGACAGACAGACACACAGACATACAGACCACGCTACCGTATGTAGTAACAGGCCGCATCTAGCTATTGCTACGATTCGGCCTAAAACCTAAAGGAATTTTATAATGAAAGTTTTGCCGAGAAGGCACTAGGACGTAGGCCGTTGTCCGTTCCTTGACGGACTGACTTCCGTTGATTGCTATAGTGAAGATGTGATTGGCGTTGTGGTGTAGCGGTGTGTGCAAGTCGGTGTGAGAACGGCGGTCGATGTATTGCTCCCAACAGATGTCTCTGTCCTCGTGGATTTGCTCCACCGTTCTGTCGACACGCCAGACGTCAAGGTACTGACACACGTGCACCGTCCCAACTCAACTCAACTCAACTCAACTTTATTGTAACATAATTTGCAGCTGAACAGCTGATCAGCTGAATTGCTAAATATAGGCTATATACACAAACTATAGGCCTAAACATGCGCGAAAATCAGTACAAATAATGATACATATAAAAGTAAAAATACGATGAATAATGCTGATACAATAAAAGATACAATGAATAATGCAATGCAATAGAAATATAGTCAGAGTCAAACAACTGTTACAGTGTGGTGCTAATAGTAGGGATGGTGAACAGTCTATGAATTGTGTATTCTATCCTGATAGTGGCTTGTTAGTTGATGACCGTGAAAGACAGGCTGATTATGATATACGACCGTATTTCTGGACGTACAGTGTGCTGACGTCAGATGTATGTCGTCGATGACAACTTTTCAAGTGATGTTTAAAACACAATCTTAGCTAGTCGTTTGATGTTCATTGTCAACGTATGCTGTACGCTACCTATCATTGAAGCCTACGCCACAACAGACCATATATGTCGATCTTAATAATAATAAATAAACAAACAAGGTGTCGCCCTAACGGGACGTAACACTACTGGCCCGCCGTGCAGTGTTACCGTGGAGCTATAAGTAGACTGGAGGCGGCATGACGTGATCGCCTGGCCTGCGCGGGTGAAGCCGCCTGCAGGACCACCGTGGAGTGTTACAGACGACGACAGACGACGACGAAAGACACAAGAGAGCAAAACAATACTGGTCCCGCTACACTGTGTGTAGGCGGGCCAGTAATAAATAAATATAATAATACTGATAATAGTCTTAAAACATTCGTTTCGTCAGTCATACGGGGACGGTAACTGTTTGTCTGATAGTGATCCTTGGAGGTGCTTGTACTTAGAAAAATCCGAATAGTATTATAATGTATTGAAATGTAGCGTAATTAATAGTTGGTTTACGTCGCAGAAAGTAACTGACAGTAACTGCATCTGCTATTTTGACTGCGTCTGTGTAAGATGTCGCTTGATGTGCTAAACAACGTCACGACACAATATAAAAGCTCTCTCAGATGTTTCTTCTGTTTGGCTTCACCGATCTGCTAGAAAAGCTTACCTGTTGGCCTAAACACTTTCAATTACGCCGCAGTTTCAACTTTGTTATCCCGATAGGCAAAGTGTGGATATATCGTTTACAGTTTGTTTGTTTTGTTTGTTTGTTGTTGTTGTAATTTTGTGTGTTTGTACGGTTACGGATTTCTCGGCCGAGGATAAAGCTAGCGGCGACAATTTTGCACGGCGGTTCATCGGCGTCCTGGGCTGTAAATCTCCCATTTTGGTTAACTTTGCTCTCCCAGAAGCCCAAAATCGGACGAATCGGCCATCGCGCAAACGAACGATGTTCACCGTATTAGCGACGTTCTATTTATAGTTCAGTCAGAGCGCGCGGGCCAAACGCCGCGCTGGAGATGCGCCGTTCGTGAAATCGCGCGGCGTGTGGACGTAGGATCGGCATGTGTGGATATACGGCCGTCCCCGAAGACGGACGCACATGCTGTTGTGTTATGTTATGTCAAAGGCGATGTAAAGACATCGTCTCGGTTGCTAATTTCGACGAATCCGCTTATTAAATAACTACATGTAGAGCTTCGATCCTACTTCGACTCGCGTCTAAGGCGATGGCAACGGCTATGAGCCCATATCGTGTCACTCACAGCATAAGTCGTCCGGCTACCCAGCGTTTCGGACAGTTGTGTGCTTTATATAGAAATAGATAGATAGATAGATAGAACACATGGCTCGGTTTTCGGCCGCCTTATAGTCTCCAACTACAGCAAAAAACAAAATGCTGCGTGTGTCTGTCTGTCTCCGTTGCAGGAGGTGTGCATTGACCGATATGTTGAGATGCAGAATGAACCGTTCCTACAGACACGACTGACAAATGACACTGATACACGGTTGCGCAAAAATGACGCCATTGTCGTCTGTGAGTCGAGATGTGAAACTGGACTACTGCAAGTCACTGAGTCAAATGTTAACCGTTTTTCAGCGTTCTTTCACTGTGCGACTCGGCAGTAAATTTAGTGTAAAGTCATCAAGATTAACCCACTTTAGCTCAGTTTTCCCAAAATAGCTACACTATATTTCTGTGATTTGACGCCAGGCTGGCTAACGGACCATTTTAATCTGACTTTCGGACACTTAGGCGCTAAGTTGAGCGCCAGAGTAAGTCAAAAAATAATCAGTCAGCAAGGTGGCGTCGAATCCCTTAGTCACTTTCCCTGTTTTGGAACTCTGGGCAAAAGATTTATTCACATTGAAGACGTCACTACACGACTTTATGAAGTACGTGGCACATTTGTGATTAACAGTATGGCCATCGACCTGGTTTTATTGCGCCTTCGTGTATATTATGACGTCCCGACAATTCAGTTTCAGTTTGTTCTCGGACACGGAATAGTAACAGTTGATGACTCTATCACAGATGCCAATCGTTGATCTTCCGTTAGCTGGGAAAAAAACTTTATAAATTATGAGAGCAGGTAGAGATGATGCGGGACATGCTTTGCGAAAAGACGAGAATGACCGAGTTAAAAATGCACGGATTATGAAATGAAGGGTATAAGTCCTAGAGGCAGACCAAAGAAAACCCGGCGGGATTGTGGAAAAATGCTGTAGAACCTGACAACTAAATAACAAGGATTCAACTATTGAACAACGGCCGTAAAGATAAGGACTGAGTGGGTGAATATTTTTTCTGATACTGGCTAACGCGGGAGAAAGGGCTGTTAAGGGTTGTTGTTTTAGAGCAATATCGTTTCATCGTTTCCACAGTTTCCGCTGATGCATTTCCAGTCCGACTCAGCTGCCTGCTACAAACAACTGCATGAGTGCAATGGCGGTCCTGTGCCTTCCGCTCTTTGAAATATTCTGAAAAAAATATTAATTGAGCAACAGTACTATTACTGGCGATTTCATATTCATTAGTCACATTCAGTAGAAAAACATGAATGACATGAATGGAATTTGAATTTTAGAAGCGCTAATTGTCGTTTCCACAATTCTAAATACATCATTTAATATAAGTCACTATTTTACTAATGAATTAAAAGCTTATATTTTAAAGTTTGTCTTCTACATGTATGTTCTAATGTAGTCCATCTATTAAGACTCGTGATACAGGCTGTTTAAACTAAGTCTTAGTCTAGATAAAATGTTAAGTCAGTAGCAGACTTGGAACAAAAGCTGACAGACTAACGTAGAGAAACAGCTGTGGTAAGGTGACGTAAAGATATGCTTGATTCGGACGATCTCCTTGACTTTGAACGACTGTTGATGAACTGACAATAATCAGCGATTGTGACGATGACGAAAGGATAATGAGAGGATGATGATGATGATGAAGATGCTGATGTTGTTGGTGGTGATGGTGCTATTAATTGCATATTTAATGTTTATTATTTTAAACTCACACATAGTCTGTACATTTCTTGTGTGATCAGTCTATAAATGAACTGGACCGGCCAACAATTTTATTACAGGTAGGCCCTATGTAAATAACAAATGACATCCGTCTGAAATATCACATGTTCGCTCATTAAATGACGCCAGAAACAACAATTACAAAAACGAAGAAACAAATTCGCTTTACGACTACCACGAAATACTAGCCAAGGACCCTGGATTGTAAACTCGGCCCTGTATGCAGAATTCCTACTACATGTGTAACTAGAAAACTCGTCGATCGAGGATCGAGGTCAGACCGATCGCGCTACTGTCTTACCACGTCCACACGCGCTGATCTATGACCTTGACTTTTAATGCTCATGCCCCCCCACACACACACAAACTGGAGTTCAAAGGTCAGTCAGTTCAAAAGATAAAGTGGAAAAACGGACTGACGGCGCTACCGATTGCTTTACCTTCCTGGCTAACACGGTCGGTAAAAGACGTCGTCAGTTACTAATGGGATCAACTCTCGCTGCATACATGACACAAAACGTAGCGTATCGTATAAGTAAGTAAAATAAATAATCCATTGAATGCGCATGACAAACACACATGCTTACAGCAAACAACGAGTCGGTCATAATTTCCTCATCTGTCGTTTTAATAGTCGTTTTTCAGATGAAGCTCGGTCGGATGGTTCTCCGTGGTTTTCTTTATTCACTCGTTCTCAAAGAGAATCTCTGGGATAACGGGCGCAGGCCGGACGTCCTAACTAACAAAGCACTGAAGATAACTCAAAACACGGTGTTCACTAAGGAGAACCACGCAATGGACTCATCCTATCTTAGTCAACCACCGGACTCTCGAGTCATAAATTACCATGGCTGTTTTATACAGGCCTTCAGAAAGCCGTATAGCAAATGAAAGACGTATAATATGTCACAGTCTCAACGCACGTACGGCAGCTAACAACTACTTTCTTCTTCGTTTTCTGCTTATCAACACGCAGAAAGCGCTACTGACAGTAAGCTGAAAGCGAAGCGACATGTTATCTACGGCTGTATGCCAGAGGCGCATCGACGTGAAACACAAAGTCTATATATGGGCTGCCAAGTCGACGGGCCACGGGTTCCGATAAATTTCTGTTGGGATATTGCAGTCACGTTTAAAGTGAAATGGGTTTAATCGAAACCCAGGAATGTTTTATCCCGTTCTCAGGAGTTCGACATCCGAGAGAAAGGATGTGTGAGATATTTGGAGTTCTAGTGACTGCCGAGTTCGTAGCCACACCGTATACGACCCCTCAGTTCACGCGATCATTGCAACTTAATAAGATAATAAACGAAAACACTACGGAACAGCAGCGTCTAGCGGAGTCCTGTACGGGGATGGGATAATGGATGATTCCGCAGGGACGGAAGTAGTTCCCATGGGAATGGAAGCAAACATCGCGGGATCCTATAGGGATTGTAGCTGTAGTGAGTTAACCAAACATCGAATCTACCGACAACTTATGTGAAAAACAAACACTTTCGTGCATCATGCTTCACCTAGATGGAAAGTACTCTAACAGAGTACAACTCCCCGCGAAGGCAAAATTTTGGTGTAGATATAATTCTCCCTGGCCGTTACTCCCACATCCCTCTACCGATCGTAACGAAATACGAACTTGGTCTTCCCTTTCCCCCCAGGAACCTTCCCGTAAAATTTTGTACAAATCCGTCCACAATCTTTTAGTTATCGTGGTCACAGACAGACACACACTCAGACAAGACAGACACACAAACCAACACCGGTAAAAACATACTCCCTCGCTTTCGTTGGGAGAATTACAGCACAGCCGAATCCCATGCATATCCTGTGAATTGATTTTAATGATTTCTGTACAAGCCGAGCTGGAATAGGGATGGTTACGATGGTAACAATATTGCGGGCACGGATTGGGATGGAATGGAAGTTACGTGGGAACGGGCGGGGACGGTGAAAACAAACCTGGACAGTAATGGATCGTGGAAAGGGACAGAGATGAAATCTACGTGAACGGCTTGAGATTAGTGCGTTTTCTGTCTCCATGCAGGACTCCGTATAGCATGTATAAATTAGTAAAATCATGAATGTGATTAAATAGGCCTACAGCATGCGTCATGACGGTTAGGGCGCTAGACACACTACGCTCATCAAGAGATCGCGGATTTGCACAGCAGGTGCGCGTTACTTAGTTTCATTTGTGCAACACAGCGCAACAGTTTTTGACGTTCTCAGTCATGCGGCGAGTTTGCGGGTTGGGTAAGTTTTTAACTAATGGCGTGGAAGTTCCTTGCCGTAAAGGACAGAAGACACAGTCTCGCATTTAGACATGAACGGCTTTACATACGGCTCCCGTTTTGAAGGTGCATATATGATATATTGGAGACAGGCGTATCTGAAAATTTCGTTGAATAAGCGACAGTTAGGCCTACTGGCATTTTAACCGATCGACTGACTGATATGATTATTGTACGAGGAATATATGGAAAGAATTTATAAACGGGTGGCATGGACGCATTTATCAACTACTGTGTAGTGGACGCCGATGGTCTTGCTGATGACCAATAGAGTTCACGGTCTTCGCCAGTGACCAGCAAGAATGAGTGGAATTCTGGGATACAGCGTCATCAGTAGTCGTCACTGTCGCTCGCAGAACCCATTATGTCCACATCATCTAGACAACAGCGAACAAACTAGCGTCATGATACGCTGCTTTTCTTGCTGGTTTCAGACATATAGGCCTAGGCTAGACGACTAAGGATGTTCGTTTTGGGACCTTTTTAGATGTAAAAGTAGCCTACAAAGCAACCAGTGATGATTCAATTGCTGTCCCACACGAATGTAAGTTCCCAAAAGTTTTGGACAGCGAACAAACTAGCGTCACGATACGCTGCTTTTCTTGCTGGTTTCAGACATTATGTTCGTTTTAGAACCTTTTTAGATTTAAAATAGCATACGAAGTAACCACTGATAATGCAATTGTAGTTCTACACGAAAATAAGTTCCCAAAAGTTTTGAAAACGTTTTGGACCGTTTCTTCTGAGCTACTCGGTTTTTGATTTTATTTTCACCTTATTTTTTCGTTTCTGGGCCGTGCGCTAGACTAAGCTGGCCCTCCCGTCAGCTTTTGAGCGCACGTTAATCTACCGTATCGTAACGTGTCTTATCGTATAAAATTGTGCTATAGGGCTATAAGCGCGTATATATGGGCGACCAAACGATAAGCTGTAACGAAGTACAAATCTCAATCGGACGTCAAATTACGTTGTTATTTTTTTGGCAACGGGATGTCGTACCGAAGGTATATACCCAGAGACGTGGTAACAAAATATACGTCTTATTTACGTTTATAATTCTATGATTACACCTGATCGCCTCTATGGCTCAGACGTGGACGTCGACATTAACTGAGGTATAACTAATCAGCGTTGACTACGTACTCGGTGGTCAACGAAACCGGAAATAGAATTCGGACTTTAGAGAGATGCAAATTTCGGATTCGGTATCGATTTCAGCCGGTCTAGAACGATTACGTACGCAATGCTTTACCATTTTTCATAAAACTTTGCGTATGGCTCGGAAATGTGGTCGGCTAGATGCCTGTTGTTTATGAGACAAACCGGAAGTAGACATACAATTTTAGAGGTGTGCGAATTCCGATTTTGGCAGTTTCCCAATTGCGTTTGCCATGCATGTTTTTCCACGGAATCGTCACAAAAACTCAAACAGATTTAAAATTAATCTGCATTGACTTTATCTCGAGTATCAACAAAACCGAAATAGAAACTGATTTTAGAGATGTGCAAAATCCGATTTTGGCAGTTTTGCGATTGTGGTGGACATATTTTCCCACGGAAAAATGCCAATTTCGGCCGTTTCGAGGTTGCATTTGATATACCCGAGTTCGATAGAACACAATAGTGCTTATACTACTTCTTTTAGTATAGTTCTATGGACGTGGCACATTTGGTTGCAAGGTCTGCGTCGAAATTCCCACCCAATGGCCTTCGGAGACTAGTCCAAAAGTAACTGAACTAATTGTTTCTTCTGAAGTAACTCAACCCGGTCGCCTACCCCAGAACTCTCTGAGTTCTTGTTAATTTTTGTAAACGTTTCGAAGGACGTGGTCAAACGTTGTTATCAATGAAAACAATTTATTTCGACAGTGCAAACTCAAATAATCACGATCCAATAGACACATTTTTGTCCCCAGGCAAATCTTTGCCAAAAATTTCCTTAAAATCTATCTGCAACTTCTCGAGTAATCCGGTTTCAAGGAAAACGAATTTGCCAACAAAAAATAAACAGACACAAAAAATAACCTCCTTGTCTGACGTAATCAATGCGCGTAAGCCTACGACATGATAGTAAAGGCGTGTGTATTATTATTACTATAAGCCAGCTAACTTTATCACAAGGAACTATATAACAGAAAACAAACGAAAACGAATAAAACAATATAAAATGAGCGTGATTAATCCATGAAGGATTTTCCACTCAGTGGAGGCAGTCTATATAGGCCTACGTAATGAGAGACTATATATTGCGAAGGATCTGTGGAAACGAAAAGTTTTAAGTACCGGTACATAGAACAGAAAAGTGAAGATTATTATGAGAGAGGTGTTCGAGAGAAATTGACGACGGAGAAAGAATCAGTACCACTGTCTGACGAGGACGACATGACCATGGACGACGCACCGCTGTCGCTGTTACTATCCGCCTCCAGACTATAGTCTAAGCACTGCGTGTTTCTGGTCACGTGATCGCGACAGGTGCCCGTCGCCTTGACAACGACGACGCTACTAAACGCCGTTTCATTGTCGTTGTCATGCTGCGGTTTCTGACGACGACGATGACGAAGGAGATCGTCGTTCAGCTGTCGCTGTTGCTCCATCAACGTCACTTTCGTCTGCTCGTGGCTGTGATAGTCCGCCTCCAGTCGCTGTTACATGAATAACAACAAAAGGCTCAGATATCGCATGGGATCGCGGGACGTTCCTTGTCAACTGACAACTTCATCCAGACAAGTACGTCCGTCTTCGGGGACGGCCGTATATCCACGCACGCCGATCCTACGCATGGCCCGTGCGCACGGCCGCGCCATGGCTGCGCGCTGGGTAGCATGGCGCGTGCGTCGCGGGCGATTCGTCCGATTTTGGGCTTCTGGGGCGCTTCTGGGGGAGCAAAGTTCCCCTAAATGGGAGATTCCCTGCCTTGGACGCCGGTGAACCGCCGTGCTAAATTATACGCCGCCAGCTTTATACTCGACGGAGAAATCCGTAACCGTACACTTAAGGTCACCGTAAATGGCGCTATTCGCTAGGCCATGGAAAGTTATTCATGGCCATCGATAACTTTCCGTTAGCGATCAGTAACCACGCACCGTTTTCATGATATCATAACTTATTTCAGCGTTTGATCGGAGCCGTTTTATGTGGGTATGATTTATCGACCGTCCTTACACGTTTTAGACCGATGTCACACCTGCAATTTTATCGCACAACTCCTTTTCCGAATACAACAGCGCTCTATTCTGTGCAACTCTGTCGTCAGAATGCTGTGAACGCTGATTGGTCAATTTTGTAAATTCGACAAAGCTGCAGTGTGCGACATGCACAGTTGCATACTGCAACTTTGTCGCGCAAAAATGTTGCGCGACAAATCGCGCGATAAAATTGCATGTGTGACATCGGTCTTAACGTTAGATTTTAGAGCTACGACAGAGCTGACCACGATGTGAAGTTTCGCTCGTTTCAGCAGCTGCAATGTCGTTGTCCTTCCAGCCACTGAAGCCGGCATCGTGTCTCTTAGTTGTTCCAGACACTGACGAAGATTAGCACGTCTGTGCGCACAACACAAGACAGTACGTTCTGTACAGTACGTTCTGTACAGTGCAGTACAGTGCAGTACAATGAATAGAACTACCATTCAAGTGATGAAAGCAGACAAAACACTCACTCACTCGAGGTTGCACCGTCCACTTTGCTCTTGCTGTTACATGTACTTATTTAGAGTTTCCGATTCAGGTCCAAGTTGCCGGATTTGGTTTTTCCAGTTTCACTATTTCACTTTCAGCCGAAAGGGGACAATTTTTCTCCCATGACCTTGAGCAAAAACCTATGACCTTGATTTAAAACTTGACCTAGATATGAACAAGGTGAAGCGCCATGCCAAATATCTACGCCAGAGGGACCGAAATGCTGTTGATGCGCTGACATCATTGCCTGACGACAAAAGTCTGGAGGGATCGGCGGCAAATTTTGAAGATAATTCAAAGCTCATGGAAGGATCGTAAACCGTATATGTGTCGATGACTTAACTATACAGCTGTTTGTTCAAATTCATTTCGAACTCTTTCACAGTGATTGTTAGCGGCCATGACACGATACGCTATCATACGAGACAGTACGATAGAATGCGATAATGAACGCACAAACGTATACGCTAAAAGCTGACGAGTTTAGTCTACTGCAAGCAACAGCAAAATTAAAGAAAAAGAACCAAAAACAAAAAAACGATTAGCACGAAATATCCCGCCCGAGTTGTAATCCGTAAAAGCAGCCATGAGGTTGTGTTTAGCGGCTGATAGAGCCACTGGCCCTGCCAATTTAATTGTGAGGACGTGCCAATATTTCACGAAGTAGTGTAACGACATGGTTAAGGAGCACTGTTTGTACCTTTAATGACATCTTCACTATAAATTTACTGCGAAGTCACGGGCAAGACTGGCACCTCATTAGGCCACATCGCAGCAATAGCTAAATGCGGCCTATTGCTACAGACGGAGTAGCGTTGTCTGTGTGCATGTGTGTGTGTCTGTCTGTCTGTTGGTCATGTTCGTGAGCCCTGCAAAACGGCTGAACCGATCGAGATGCCGTTTTATGGACGACTCGCCTGGTTCCAAAGAATCACGTATTGGACGGGGTCAAATTAGGACGAATTCATTCGCTGCTGTGAGGGGTGACAAGAGGGCGATGCGGCCTTTCGTCAAAATTCTTTGACCACTTGTTGACTCACAGTGGTCAATGATCCATGTTTGCGCCACTCTGTGTTCTACAGGGCCGGGACGTGAGAGTGCCATGACAGCAAGAATGTGTATATGATTTTGACCGTATTTAGACAGTGCGACTAATAATTGCATCGACTCACCTTGTCTTTTCCATCTCGTTATGCATCGACCTGAAAAACAACAAAACGCAAAATAAACCTGCTGCCATACAGTTCACCAACTACATACAAAAAAGATTCCAGGCGACATGAAAACGTTGACTAGAAATAACCTGCATTGTAGTTTATTTAACAAAACATCACGCTGAAAATGTTCGTGTTTGTTGTTGGTCGAAAAACAGCAGTAACTGGAATGTTGGCGGCTGACATCCACACTGGATGCTATTGTGATCGGCTCTAGCCAGTCAACGATGACACCTTGTAACTACTCGACCGCAGACATCCTCTCTTTACTCTTTACGCAAACATTTATCAGCTGTCTCTAAAGTTAGAATAGTAAACTCTTCAAAATTAGCACTGATCGGTGCTTGATGAGTTTGTTTTACATTTGTTGACATACTGCGCGGTTTGGCTGTGTAAAGCCAATTGACTTTTTGCCCCTACAAATTAGGGAGGGTCCCCCAAAACATAAGATCGACGTTACAAATTAGCTCCAATGCGACAAACATTCACATCAACTGCGCTGATTACTGCTGGCGCGTCTTTGAGATTAAGAGTTCCTTAAAATCAGCAGTAAGTCTGTAGCATTAACGATTTCGCCACCTTAAATGTGTCGCTACACTACCTTGTGAAATGTATGGCACATTTTTGGACTAACAGTGGTCAATGGCCTGGGTTTTCTGTGCCACCCAGTACTTCATTCCAAAAGTCTCGAGTAATTCTTCAATGCATACGATGACGATGCTGTCAAGGCGTTGCCCGGTCAAGAAACGCAACTGGATAGCTGCAAGACGCCCTGCAGGTCGTGTTACGTCACTGACAAAGGTTGTTGAAATCGTAGGAAAATTTTTCGCAACACAACACAAACAGCTACAGCGTACTTAGGGAGCCGTCGAGCAAGGGAACGTTCTGAAACGTTCTGGAAAAAATATTAACCGAAAAAAATGACAGACTCGTACTTAGTAATCACATTCAGCGAACGGATATGAGTGAAGCACGACATCTCAATTTTAGAATGGGTTGCCCCTCCCTTTCCTCGAAGGGCATATGAGGACAAAATTGGATTTGGTGCATTCAAGCGTACACGAATAGTAGGCCTAAGAGCGCATCTGATAGACCTAAATGATACAAAAAAACTTCTGTAGTAGTGAGTGGTAACAAATTATCGAAAAAGTGAGTCGAGGTAGTTTTTTGGTGATGAATAGGTAGGCTAGCATAGTCGTTCCACAGTCCAACAGCTACAGAGAGTGGGACGGGTCCCCCCACCCCTCCCCACTGCATGACTGCATGCCTCTGCTGTAGCAGTATTAGGCCTATGTTGTCGCTATTGTGCGCGTGAGAAACATCATATCACGCCAGGCCGCTGTGCGATGTCGTTCATATAGCGGTAAGTAATACTTCAAATTCAAACGAGCCGAAGCCAATGAGCTGCCAGGCGAGCAGGTGCGCCAGGCCGTGCCTCGGTTTAAATAAACACGTGCGTGTACACATCCGCCTCGCGGCCAACAGAATGCGTGTAATTATAATCTCTGTACTGTAGGCCATTATACTGCAGTTATGCAAACATATACGGGAACAAATTCTAGACGTACCGGAGCACGGATGTCTGTCTTTCTGTCGTAAGGTGGCCAGCTTTGTTGGGCTACTGCCCGTTCTGGCAGCCTGCCATGTTTCGTTTTGTATGATCATTTTGTGAAATTGAATTTGACAAATAAAGTTTGATTGATTGATTGTGAGTTTTTCACAAAACAACCCAACTCAACCCTTGGGTTAACCCAACCCATATCCATCCGTCTCTGTGAATATCTTTATGGCAAACAGTAGCCTTCAAAAACAAGGTAAAGCTACCGGAGACCACTTGGAACACTGCAGTATGTGTGTACACATGGCAACGTTATACGATACGATACGATACTATACTATACGATACGGTAGATTAACGTGCGCTCAAAAGCTGATAAAAAAATCGACAGCCTAATCTAGAGCACGGCACAAAAACGAAAAATAAGGAAAAACTAAAAACAAAAACCGAGTAGCTCAGAAGAAACGGTCCGGGTAAGCTGTAAATTACTTGTATTTTGGCACAATTAATATTAAACCACACTGACTATGTTGTTCCGGCCTACATCCTACATAGCCATCCGCATTCACTGACTCTCACGGCAAGGCACAACACATAATTTGGAGGCAGAAATTGCGAAGGCCTCACCCAAGTTGCCTCACCCCCTCGGCGACCACAACCCTCGCTGCTTGCTGCCTGCGGTTTCAGTCCATTAACCTACAAATCCAACCGAAGTCACTTTGTATCGACGAACACATCACGTACCTGCAGCTACTACACCTGTCTCACGTGTCATACGGGAAGATGTGTCTATCGACTATGTAGTCAACTTGAGCGAGACGCGTTGATTCATTTCATGGACTGCCAAAGTGCTACTGCGATTTAGCCCTCTGCTACGAATGGAGGCCGAACGTAGAAAATGTAACAAAAACAAGGTGTCGCCCTACGGGACGTAGCACTACTGGCCCGCCGCGTGCTGCCCCTGGTGAGTTACATTGTGCCGTGGAGTGATACATACGCCGACAGACGACGACGACGCCAGACGCCAGCGATCGTTACTAGTCTGGCCCACCTACACTGTTTGTTTATACAAACTGTTGATGGTAAAAACATAGAAATATGGTATTCCGATATCAAATGCCGTGTATACATAAGTAAAGATAGTATAGCATATTAGTTGACTTCTTCACGCGTATGTATTAGCAGTTTTAAATTTGCAACTATAGCCTATCATTGACGTATTCAGAGGGCGATGGTGCCATGGATGCCGTGTAAACCTCTGAAAAAAAATAATTAACCGAAAAAAGTTACATTCAAAACGTAACGCTCAGCAGACAGGCATGAAATATGATCTAACTGCCTGTACGCGGACATCGTACGACGACCGTACGCTAATCGTAACAAACTTGCGGTCTTATCGTCGGAGACTTGTCGAAATCGTAATCGTATCGTTGTCGTAACTCGGGACGACGGCTTAAGGCAGGACAGCGAGTGTCTTAAGTACCGAATGACGCGATCATTACCGCCAGACGAGACACCTGTCAGAAGAACAGGCTATATAGACCTATAGCCCATCAAACGGGGCACCTTTATAACGACAAAAAGTCGAAAACAAGATAAAGTCAGACAAAACCAGAAGAAGAAACGTATAAACTATATACGCACAAAGTACACAAAACACGAAAATATACAAAAACTAGAAGATAGACGCGCAAGCGTCGACGTGGATGCCTTAGCCATTTCCACGGCCTGCTGTACGTGACCTTAATCTTTGACCTTTGACCTCCAGACGAATCTAATCAGGTCACCAGGGGCTAGTGAATATTCCCTGCAAGTTGCATCGAGATTGCTCAAGCTGTTCATGAGTTATCGTGCTAACAAATCTGTCCGGACGAACGAACGAACGAACGAACAAGCGGACGAACGCGGTGGACGGACAGCCCGAAACATAATGCTTTCGCCGACATTGCCGGGTGGCGAAGATGCAAAAAAAAACGAGAATTATCGTGTACCGTCAGCGCTCAGCTACATACGTCGTGGAAAGACCAAGCAAGTGCTACTGACCTGCCCGTTTTATGCATCGGTCTCCTGCACGAAGGAGGTTGACGCTTCGCTGAACGTCGGTGACGGGGCATCGAGGTCTCCGCTGATAAAGCATAGCCGTGATCATAACGCAGACACGCTGAACACACAGACACACACACAGACTCCCGATCACATTACCTCTATACACGACGACGACGACAACGCTTAGTTTTGACGTGCCAATAAACGTTGTATAAATAAACTATTTTCTGGTATTTTTCTTCGTTTCGACCTCGGTTTGTAACTTACGAAGTATCAAACTCGCAGCGTGCTTGCGCCATGTTTTCTACTAAAAATTATGTTCTCAGAAAAAAACAGACTCGCGGTAAAACTAGAAAAAAACTGTCATCGATCGATCAACGATCGAGGTCAGACCGACCACATTACTGCGCTACCACGTCCATACGCGCTGGACATTGATTTTTGAACTTGTCCTGTGACCTTGACAGTTTGACTGTCAATCCCAGGCGAGCTATGGTTATTAACCACACTCATAAAGCTCGAGTTCAAAGGTCAGTCGGTTCAAAAAACAGAATAAAAATGGAGGGACAGACGAACTGACATTGGACGGACAGACGGACGCTACAGATTGCTTTAGCTTCCCAGCTAAAGCGGTCGTAACTATAAATGTAAAAAGTATGCAATTTACGCACATGATAACGGCGGCACGTAGACCCCTATCGAGTAATACATCTAAAACCGCAAAAATCGTAAAAAGGTGATATTACTCACCGTCACGTATAGCCTAATTTCTGCTAAGCATTGACAATAATTATAGTCGCCTTTGATACAACACGGCTGGCGCTACAGCGCAGTTTCTGATATACTGGTATATTGTGAGCAGTTTCAGATTATTTCGGCTTGTCTATAGTGTTCTTAACCACATCCCATCGAAAGACAAAATTACTGCGAAACAGTCTGTTAGTAGACGGAGTATACTAACCGTCGTTGAGCGCCGTCTGCTGCGAGTCGAGGTACTGAGCAGCTATCAGCAGTAGTTCAATGGTCATCTCGATAACGTATATAGTTGACTTGATAACCGTGACGGTGGACTGATAACCGATTTCTGAGGAATACCTGCTGAACGCTCCCTCCTGCGTCTGTTCAGAAAGACTGGAACGGATTAACGAATCCGCCTGAAGGCTGGCGTTGTAGTGGGTGAAAAACACTGAATCAGATCGCTCAAACCGCTCCGACTTGAATTTCGAAGTGACTTAGAAATGATCGTACGCTGTGTCGATCTCGAACAGTTTGGCTACAGGCGCGTGATTCTGTTAACGTGGGAGACAGAAAGACGTACGTACGTCTGAAGCAGACTCAGCGTCACGTGTGATGGAACAGTCAAGACACATCAGCTGCTTAGGTCATCCGTGTACATAAACACGTCATCGATGAAGAACAGCAACTAGCGTCGTTTCTATGTTAATTGCTCACGAACATTGACTAATAATGAGTTAGGCCTACTGTAGGCGTGCATGTAGCTCGAGACCACCACGCATGCCGTCCACGAACTGCGCGTCAGCCGTGTGTGGACAACGGAACGTCAGCACGCAGATCCGCATACAGGTTGCGGACAAGACGACTGTAATTTTTACGTGTGAAGGCGACAGATACATATAATAATTCTCAAACAGTTTCACTTTGCTTCAACAAATTTAAGTGTTTTTGTATTACGTTAACGCTATTCTGGGGTAATCTTTCAAATGTCATGTCGTGTATTAATCTGGCCTACATTCACAAAATACGGTGCAACGACTGATAGAAATACGTATTGTATGTACAAAGTACTAAAAAATTAACATGAAAACTGGGTACGTGACTTAGAAAATACGTGTCACACACAGCCGAGAAGGTGTCCGTTGAGGCTGAGCTAAAGAGTGGTACCAACATAGCAATTCAAATTCCAAATTTCTACGAATCAAACAACCGTGAGGATAGCTAGCATGTAATAATCAATTTGCTAAATTGTTTTTTTAATACAGTAGCATAAGCTGTTTAAATTAAATGCTGTATTGTTTACCTGATATAGGATTTTTCGGGCATTTTTGAACTGATGGCGGAAGCGGGCCAGGCCGCGATTCTGTTGACGGACTGATGGCTCGACAGAGGACCGTACTTTGTGAATTCCATACTCCGTTGCATGCTTCGTATGAGCTGTTTAACCATGCACGTGTGGCGTGTAATATCAGCGGCGTCGGTGAGAAAATCCAGCGTCATCATCATGTAGGCCGCCGACACGGCTGACATCATTCGGCGTCATCCAACGGTATATTTCGGTGCTCTCCCTCGCCATAATTTGATCACTGCTATTATCCATAACACTAATCAAATATTATAATAACAATAGTAATAATACTACTACTAATAATAATAATAATAATAATATCATCAGCTCGCCAGCTCCTGTTTGATCTCGGTAGTAAGAGATCTGAGAACACAGGGAAAGTAAAAGAAACGAACTTTCTGTTTTAAAGATGCTCGGTGCTCGTGCAACGTTTTAATGCCATACTGCTCCACGACAGTTTACCTGCTTATGACTGCACCGATTGATTGTTCGTACCTATTTTCGTATTTTTTTCAGTAATTTTTTAAACCCCTTCGGGATCATATGTACCGAGGGTTTTAAAAAATTAATAATAACAATAATAACAACAAGAATACTAATAAGACAGAATTTGTAGAGCGCCATGGAGTCGGAAGATGCAGAGGCGCTGGTGGCGGTGAGGGGTGACTAGTTGAGGGTAAACAGATTTGTATTTAGGTGTCGTTTGAATGCAGCAGTGCTGTGGCACAGTCCAAGTTTAGTAGGCAGAGCATTCCAGATAGATGGAGCCGCGACATCGAAGGCGCTTCGTGCCAGATCGGCGTTGGTTCGAGGGACGACCATTTGCAGAGCGTCGGTAGGCCTATTAGGTTTGTCCAAAAAACTGACACAGGGTCTGGGCTACACGTCGCCACAGTAATCGTTAAATCACGGTTATTCTTCATTCGTTTGGTGACATATTTAACGGTTCTTCTTTCGCAGGTTGTCGGCGCTTAGCGGAAATCGAATTTGGTACATTTTAAGCGTCATCAGAGCAGGGAGTGAGCGCATATTCCCAGCTATTTGTATAACGCCCGAATCACTGAGCAAGTAATCGGACGGTAAAGGCGCACTATGACCTCGTCGAAAATTGAACGAGAATGCTTCATCACCCTACAGGGGAAACACGTACCTATGTCCCTCATGACTTGTGTTCCTGATTTTGGTAACGGAATATCGAAACAACGCCATTTCTTGACTAAAATTGGGCAGACACTGGAGTATGGACCTGGCAGAATGCTTCGCAGTCCACTGGCTACATTGTGAAACTTCAAATTCCAAGTGTACCTATGTATCGACATATTCACGTGGTCACGACTGTTCAAGTCGTTCACCGTGACGTATGACGTGGTTTGAACGTGTCGGAAATTCCTATACGTGCCGATCGGTGTCCAGGGCAGCGTGCGTGGTTTTGTCATTCAGATCTCACGTGTTACCACCACACAGCCAGCGCCCGGGTACCCACAATGCACACTCAGCCGACGCCATCGATCATACCATGCTGACGACATGTATAGGCCAGCATAAATGTGTGAAAGGCCCACACACGCCCATCGGCTTAGCTGGTGTGGCCGCCGTCCTTTCACGACTGTCACGCACAACGTATAGCGAGCGCGAGGTGAGCTCAAGTATAGCTGAACCCTAGATCGCCTCCAGTGGCGTATCCACCGGGGGGACAAGGGGACGTGTCCCCCACATTTCAGGCCGAGAGGGACAGTTATGCAAAAGTCCCCCCATTTTTTGACACACAGTGATGCAATAGCAGGTTTTACAAGCCAAAGTCTAGGCTTACTGGCTTATGCGTGTAAGACAGACAGTTTAACTACAATAAAATTAGCTCCCAGAATGCACAAAAACTTGTCATTTTGAGCTCAAAAATCGAAAGCCTCCTCCCCAAGACCCTCCCCCTTGGGGAGGGTCTTGGGGAGGAAACCGTTGGGGAGGGGGACACCCCGTCCCCATATCCTATCCCCTTCGGCGCCTTCGGTGCCTCGTTCCTCGCACTCACCATGATTCGTTCCCCACTTTTTAAACCGTGGATACGCCCCTGATCGCCTCAACCGCTCCATTTTGCAAGAACTTATCCCGATGTTGTCCGACTCCGCCGCCTGAGGATGGAGAACGTGCAATCCCAGTTTGACGTCGGAGTGCTCGATGTGCCGACGTGTCTTCATAGAGCCTGATTACATGTCGTCATTGTGTCGTCAAACCACCAGATCCAGAGCGAAGATAGTCCTTCTTTGGCGATTTGAGATTAGCCGGGACCGGGACCTTTCCAACGACTCATGTTCAGGTCGCCCATGTGTGTCTGGTCATTTCGATGTATATTAATTAATTAATTTATTTGTTTGTTTATTTGTTGCGAACATACACGTAAGTCGTGAGGAAAGGTCCGGAATACGCAACCTCAAATCGTCACGATATTTGCCGAAAATGTTCCGAATATTTGAGACTGAAACGGCTTAAACGGACATCAGATATATCACACATACACATAAATTAAAGAAATTCCGGGAGAGTCATTGTCGTTTCTTAAGCCCCGTCCACACCAGCAACAACATCGAAGCAACATTGTCGAATGACGCAAGTCGAACGATTCTTTCGACAAAGTCGAAACAAACTAAACATGTTCAATTTGTTTCGACATTGTAGAAATTTTTGCGATAAACTCGTTCGGCATTTTGGCGGTTTTTGGCAACAAAGTCGAATGTTGCTTTGACATTGTTGCTGGTGTAGACAGGCAGGAGCGGATCCAGGAGTACAGTTTGGAGGGGGCCATATGGCGATCGCGGAGCGCGAGCCTATAATGGGGGTCTGGGGGCTGTGCCCCCAGCGGGGTCCAGGGGCAGAGCCCCTGGTCAGGGGGTCAGGGGGCGAAGCCCCCCTGAAGCTGAACGCTTTTGGTGTTGTCATA
>Ga0209780_1000606_pt1 | contig 20032 bp, 12 predicted proteins | sample WorMetexBAHAMAS2_FD_187384 | JGI IMG/M metagenome (GOLD analysis project Ga0209780, IMG submission 187384) | Marine gutless worms symbiont microbial communities from Max Planck institute for Marine Microbiology, Germany - Inanidrilus exumae... | ecosystem: Host-associated > Annelida > Digestive...
GTGCAGTGCGGCGAAACACCAGCACGGACCGAAGGTGGGGTCGTGCCGCGGTAGTCCGGGCCGAAACTGGTCGGTTGACTGAGAGCGCGCGCGAAGTGCTGGTCGACGTTGGACTGGATGTCGCCCGTGAAGTACGTCAACAGGACGCACGTCTCACTCATGTACTGCCTGCTCGTCGGCTGCTGCTGCTGCTGACGACAGTCGGCATCCACTGACGCTTGCTCGCCAGTATCATCGCATCGTCTTACCGACGTCACCGGCAACTCAGTGACGTCACGACCTCTTGGCTGCAACGCGACGGCCGTGACGTCACACGATGACGTCATCGTAGGCATTTCCGCCGAAGTCGATGCATAGCAGGCCTTCGTCGCAGCTCCACGCTAAACAATATGAACATGCATCGACTAACATATCAGCGACAATATTTCTTCCCTCACGGTTATTATGTTTCACTCTCTATAAGCCCCATTACGGACTACATCCGTCCGTCACTCTGTCCAAAACGAACGCGAGAAAGAAAACTCCAACAAAAATAATACCACGTCACACAAAACTCGAGGCCCAGTTTCAATGTCACCAGGTCAGAGGTCAAGATCATAAGGTCACCATATCTTGCACATATGAATGTAATAAATACGCTAATAGGCAATCACACTAACTTCACGCTTGGTGAGTACACTAAAAAGGTAAAGGCTTCCCATACTCGTTACCGAGCGTTGGGCCGCAGTCAGCCCACAGGTGACCATAAGTCATACACCCGGCGGTAGGCTGCCATTACTTTCCGCCAGGCCTGTGGTTACCTTCCCAGCCGCAGAGCATCACCGCCCCTTGTCCGGTACCAAGTTATACTGCTTGGTAACCGATATACCCGCACTTTGCCTCTCGGCATGTGTGCATAATACTGTGCGTTTGTACGAGGAAAAGACAACACTGTAATGTAACTACTCCCCTATGCACATGCACTGCCACAAGCTGTATTTACGGCGTATTAATAGACGTAAACAGGTAAAGGGGTTATACTCATACGGAGCGTAGGCGGGTAGCTTCTCTGCCTTTCCTAAACGTTGAGTAGTTAGCAGGCCACTGAAGTCTGTAGCGCATGGCTAGTGCGATTACGGGAACCTTCTCATCGGAGTTACAGCATCACCGCCAACTGACATGTACTAAATATGCTGCTATGTGACAGTAATTTTGTCTCTCAGTATTTTGTAATAACATGTGTCCAAAGTAATTTGGCTAACGCGTCGTGCTGCCGTTAGTCGAATGTATTCGTCCGATCTTGACCCCATCTAATACATGGTTCCTTGAGTCAGCCCCCACAAACGGCATCTCGATCGGTTCAGCCGTTTTTGCACAGCTCACCCGTGTGCGCAACACACAGACATACAGACCACGCTACGTGAACACCTATAGCAGTAGGCCGCATCAATACACTGCGTGTATGCGATGCGACCTAAAAACACGACGACGCCACCGTTTACATTAGTTAACAACTGACATTCTATACACAAATTTGTGAAGTTTAGCACAAAATTATCAATCTTCTAAAACTCGTTGTTAGTTTACACAGTTACTATTGCAAACATGACAAGTAGCCAAAGTAATACTATATGGCAAGAGGCCGCATCGCCGTCTTGTCACCCCTGAGCAGGTTCATTCGTCTGCAGTAGGTAAGTTGTAATGGGCCGGCACATTCCCCCTCTAAAGTGCCCCTTCTGTTGGGGACCTGGACCCCATCTAAAATGGTTCATTGGAGTGGAGACATATGAGTCAGCCCTCAGACGGTATCTCGATATGTTCAGCCTTTTTGCACATTTCACCCGTGTACCCAAACACACAGACACAGACCTGCTACTTACGTGCGACATCTGTAGCAATAGGCCGCATCTATGCATTGCGTACAGGCGATGCGGCCTAAAATGGGTCTGTTAACCCGATTGATGGCATGCATATTGAAATTTTAACAGCTATACAGCGCCACTATGTTAAATAGAAGGCAGCTTCAGTAAAACTTACTTTTGGCGACCACTCGTGGTATTCGTCAGCTGAGAAAGGCAAGCGGCGATAGTCGTGATGACTGTAATACGGCAGGTAAGCAGCAGGTGCTGCGTATGACGGATAAATCATTTGAAAACAACTCATGATATCGGACGAGCAATGCCAGCTACAGCAACAAAATGGTCTAGGCCTGTATTCTGCACGCTAATACAGCGTCCGAATCTGACTATGGGAGACCGTCTGTGTGTGACTGACTGACTGTCAGCTGCTGATGCTGATGCACCAACGTCAAAACTCGACCGCACCTGCTGACGTGTAAGGCGTGGTCACAGCGCCGCACCTGATTGGCTCACAGCTCGTTATGTCCAGATGCACAATTTTAGGCGTAGTTTATTCCACGCCGAACAAGACCATAATCTTCCTTTAGGCCGAACTTTACAGTATTAGCCCGCACAGCATCGCGATGCCGAAGGGCTTATATTTTACCGCTGTGGTTTTTTCTTCTTTCTTTCTTTTTTTTCAACGCCGAATCTCTGATGTCACTGAACGGATCTCAACCAAACTTGGACACATTCACTTATGACTGCTATTTGAAAAAACCCCCGGGCATTTACATCCTCCCTCACGGGCTGAAGGTGCAAAACGCTTATGGGGGATTGGGCAAAGACTTTGAACTTTGACCGAACACATCTCTGCAATGGAACATGATATCAACAATCGGAATGAAACTTCTCAATCTACAGGGACTCCCAAAAACAAGCCCCCAAATTTGGTGAACTTTGATCCAGAAACGGCTGAGAACGGTTGGCGAGTTTTAGCCCACCCCCTAAATTTTCGCATTGGGAGACACTGCCAGCCTTACCGCATGGTCGTTATATTACAGACAGCAGGCAAACTTTGGCACGTGTTAGCCCATGTAGTGGGGCAAGCTTACAGTCTAGAACAACAGAATGCCAGGCGGGTTCATGCTGAGCTTTACTTTGAGTATTACAACTATTTAAGTAATAAAACTCCAATGTCCACTATGGCGATAGAACTAAAACGTTGTTTGTGCTGAGCCTACAGTACCAACTTGAAGACACTCGGATCGTTCATACGTCTGCGAAACCCGAAGAAATTCTTCATTCGGAAAAATTATAAACTTAATTATACAATACATCTTGCACGTACATAAATCCTACGACTATAAATAGCACGGCGAGTTGACTAATTCCGTTCTGCCGGCATGGGTTTTGCAACTTTTATGAATGCAGGCCTCTATAGTTTCGTTTGCGTTTCGTCAATAGCAGAGATCCTGCAGCAAGCGTTAGACACCGAGCTCACATTATTTGCATTCTTATTTTTTGCACGGTCATCGCAGAAATTCGAATACAAACTATTCAAAAATATTGTTATCTGTACTGTAGAATTTCAGGAAAATCCATCAGCAAGTTAGCAACTGTCCGACCAATGGCACCTGTCCTATACTATGAGTTATGACGTATCGTGCACGTATAAACGGTGACCGCAAACCACTTAGCATGGCTACAGATGTTGTCATCACACGACAGAGAACTGGTGACACCGACCTCATATGTACATGCTGGTTACTTGCCTCCAGCGTTGGACGTGTGTCCCAGCCCTCCAGTCTCATCCAACATGTGTCACAGGTTTACTGCAGTGCATACTCGGCAGCTGTACTGTACTCAGGCCAGCGTGTTGTCTGTCTATGTGTCATCAACATTTATCTGATCGTCTCACAACTGCACACGTGTTGACGTAGCAGCGAACAAGATATAACAAAGCGTTCTGCTAAACAGAATATCGCAATGTCATATTTGAAGTGTCGAATATAAACGACTTTCTCGTTTCGTCACCACTTCATCACTGTTGATGATGTGCCATCGATCATTAATCACTTCTATTATGTCTACAAGACAAGAAGCTCAGCTACCACAGAGGGACAGCGCGACGCGCTATGTTAGTAAATTTGTGCGATGTTTTACGAGGTATAGCAGTTAGAAAAGTGGCCTTCAAGGTCATTTAATGGCACTGTTAATGATGCAATTTGATAGGCCACATACGATTTCCTATTAGACTTCAATTGCAACTATGTCTCTATCTTGCACTGTTTCCGAGATATTATCACTTATTTCCCAAAATGTAAAGAGGTCACGTGACCCTAAACACATCCCTTTCAACGGAAATCTATCATTCGTGCACTTTTACACCTCTGTATCAATCAGAACACGACAATAATGCCTAGTTTCACCGACTCCAAAGATATGATTGGGGCAAAATTAAACAAAACGGGTCACGTGACCTCGACCACGCCCATTAGGGGATAGTCTGTCATCCTGTAGTGTAGTGGCGGACCGCGACGTCACTGAATGACTAACGCCGCCTTAAAATGACAGTTGCTTCAGCATTTGATACTTTCTACCTGCATACAAAATTTGGCGACTCTCGCTTCAGCCGTAACGTAAATATGATTTCGGGCATCGAAATAGAAAATGGGTCACGTGAGTCTGACTTCGCCAATTTTAGGGGTGGTTTGTCAATGTAGGCTAGGATTTAATACAGTGTACCTGCACGCAAAATTTGACGATTCTAGCTTCAGCCGTTGCACAGATATCATTGAGGGGTCAAAATTTAAAGTGGGTCACGTGACCCTGATAACGCCCCTTTTAAGGGTGATTTGTCATCCTTATGCTAGGACTTTACATACATGCATGCAAAACTTGACCACTTCAGCCGTTTTGGAATCACATAAGCAACCAAAATTACCAAAATTTAAATGGTTCACGTGACGCGACCACGCCCTTTCAGGGATAGTTTGCCAATGCCATCCATGGGCTAGCACATGCTACGATCAACTTATCTACCAAATTTGAAGTCTCTATCTCTACCCACTACGAAGATACGAAAGGTGATGCAAAATAGCGAAAATGTGGTGGTTTGGGGTAGTTAGGGGTCACTCAAGGTCATTGGAAATAGCGCCATTCGATACAGCGCATACGAGTTCCTATTAGTGTTCCATAGTAACTACGTCCATAATTTCACCGTTTCTGAGATATTAGCAAGGTCGAAAATCGCCAATTTAAACCTACCCTACCTACCCGCAAAGGGTGACTCTGTTGAAATTTTACCAAAATTTTTGGTGTTGTTTGCATGATCCTACGTTTAGACGTTTTGGTACAGTGTCGGCTTGTGTCTAACGTACAGACAGACGGATACACGACGACAGCATATAACGCGCTAGCATAGCTTCGCGCGGTAAAAAAAATCCAACAGCATACTCCTAATAGTGTCGAATAAAAAGGTCTAATTGTAACCAGACTATATGTAGGCCTACATATCATATTATATCATATCATATAGTCATCAATGCCATTCTGGACAGGGTCGTACTAAAGCGCTCGGTGACGCGTCGGCGTCCACCGTTTGGCCCGTGGTTCGACCAGAAGTGCCGAGAAGCCAAGCGCTGCGTCCGTCGACTAGAGCGTGCTGCCAGATGTGCTGCCGCCTGTGTCGCACCGTCCGCCGTCACATCTGTTGCTGCCGCCCAGTCTGCATGAACTGCTGAACGACGCGCTTATCTGGACTTACTTCGGCATAAGCGCGAGTCCTTCTGGCAATCTAAAGTCGACGCTGAACGCTCATAGCCGCGCCAGCTATGACAGTCCATCGATTCACTGATGGGCCGTGGGCATGCATCTCCGTCGGATATGATCGACGCTCACAAGCTGCATCAATATTCTTCGGTGACAAAGTTGCTGGCGTCCGTGACCCTACTGTCGACGCTCCGCAGCCGACCTACACGGCCATTTAATCTACTGATATGCAAAATTTGATCTTTTTAATCACTCTAGCTTCAGCCGTTTCAGAGATAGGGTTGGTGCCCACCAAAATTTAAATGGTTCACGTGGCCTGACCACGCCCCATTCAGGGATGATTTGTCATCCGCGGGCTAGGACTTGCTACTTTTAACCTGTCTACCAAATTTGAAATATCTACCTCTGCCCATTACGAAGATATTGAAAGAGATACTAAATTTGGAAAATGGGAGGTTTGGGTAATTACAGGTCACTACAACTTCTACAAGGTCACTTAAAATAGCGCCATTCGATAGAGCGCATAACTATGTCACTATCTTGTACCGTTGCTGAGATATTCAGCGCCTCTGAAGTTACGACCATATGGCGCTATACAAATGTGTATATTATTATTATTATTATTATTATATAGCGAGAAGCGAGATATCGGTCGAAAATCGCCGATCTAAACCTACCTCAGTAACCCCAACTCTATTTGGCGCCCCCGTTGGGGGTGACTGGTCCCGTTGAAATTTCGCCGAGATTTTTTGGCGTCGATAAACTCCCTGGGCTATCGTATGGCGTTGTTTATGTGATTCTAAGTTTAGCCATCTTCGTAGAACTCCTTCTTGTGACAGACAGGCAGACAGACAGACAGACAAACAGACAGACGGACAGACAGACGGACGGACAAGAAATGACAGCATACAGCGCGCTAGTTACAGTTTGGTAAAGACAGAGAATTCCCTGTCTTTACCAAACTGTCTATTAACCACACATCACTTTCCCCTCCAACCATCCACTCCTTTCGCCGGCTCCACTCTATAGACAATCTTTTCTGAGTGATCTAAAATCCTCTCGACTAATATCGCTTCTTCCTCTTTTGGTTCACCACTCTGTTTATCCATAACTGCCTCTCTCTTTCACTCCGGCTTTAACCTACCTGTTTCATAAATCTTTCACCCCGTAGTTTTTACTTCTTCCTCCCGGACTGCCTTCAAGGACTATTGCCCGGACTACTGAGCTACTCGGTTTCTGTTTTTAGTTTTCCCTAAATAGCACGCGCAGGCAATAGGCATGCGCGATTCGTTTAATGTTGGAGCCGTTTAAACGAAACTCGTTTTCGGGGTGCAAACGTCAAACGATTAAGCGATTTGGGTGCGGACCGATGCTTCCTGTCTTCAAATTACTTTGACCACTTGTAATTCACTTGCAGATTGATTACCCTTGTTGTTGATTAAAGCGCATTATTTAACTAAACACGTTTGCACCCTTTCAGGAACGTATGTTGAACATGATCAGTAGGCCTACGAATTTCCAGTGGCTCACTTTATCTTTCGCTAAAACCAAAGTCTAAAACCGAACTTAATCTGAACAATCCGGTCTCAAACCAAACCGTCCTAATGCATTTAAATAGGCAATTATCACTAATCTCTTAGAGTTAAGACTTTGGTCTATCAAATCACTTTATCTTTCACTTAATCTGAACTCGGTCTAAAACCAGGTTTTAGGCGTTCAGCTTAATCTTTGGTCTTAGACTAATGTTTTAGACTTCGGTTTTTAGCGAAAGATAAAGTGACCCAGTGTCTGCGTTGTTTTGTGGGGATAGGGCCTATATTCAAACTGACAACTTGTGGGGCCTAAGCATTGCTGGAAACGATGCATACGCATGCACGCGGAACGCAGATGTGTAACATGTGGTCGGGTCAGTGCGAATGTGAATAAACCGTCGCATCATTATCACACTTATCAGTGACTCGCTGCGCAGTCACGGCTGATAACACGCTCGTTAACACTCGTCAGATGGCGACGTCATCTGGAACCAATAAATCAGACACGGTCCCACGACGGCCGTCATCGCCCACCCACGTCATCACGTGACCGTCGCTATGTGCCGTGTGTTCGTATGTCTAAAGGCCGGGTCACAATAATATCCACATCGCGCGACTGAGATGAGCTAGTTCAGCTCAGTCATGGCCTTAATAAGTCCAATTCTCTGTAGTAGTGCCCTGTGAGTGAGCCCGGGGCAATCCTCCTTCCCTTTTTATCCCTTCACTTCCACACCGTCTACTCCATCTTTTAGTATCTTTTACTTTTCCTTTTGCCCTTTCTTACTCGCTTAGTCGCTTCACCTATTTTCTTGCTTTTCCATTGCTTCCCATTCTACCAGAACAGAATAATGCCACTCCGTTTCCAAGCCGGATGTCGTATATAGGAGGCGACTAAACTTTGTGTGTGTCGATTTTACGTCATGTATTTTTAGTTAAGGATGCATGCTCTTTTTGTCGTATTGGATTTAGTTTAGTCTTGCAGTGTGATTGTTGTCTTCCCCTGTTGTAGGCGCTAGCGCAATAATTTAAATGAGCCGCTCGATCCTTTTTCTTTTTTGGGTGGCTGCTGAACAAAAAGGCGGCCAGGGTTGAGCTTAATATATCGCTGGCCTTCCTTCACCGGGTAGGAATTATAGCTCTCCACGGTCCAACCATGACCTTTCGTCTCTGACATAGCCATATTTGTGCTGAAAAGGGACGTTAAACTCCAAATATAACTAACTATCTGTAGTATTGCCACTTGGCGGCGCAGACAAAAACCTGAACGTAGGGCCGCAACCCTTCAACTACACAAAGTCACCATTACTTTTTCATTTAATAGCATTTCCACTAACACTAACGTACCAATTTCTGCAGCGCTATGTAATGAGTAAGCCTAAGCCAAAAGTACACTACACATATCTACAGGGTTGGCCAAATAAGTGATACCTCTCGTATATTACATTACATTGTACGAGACATTACATTGTACATTGCCTCCACTTTTTTGGCCCACCCTGTATAGTGCCTGCAGCAAAATAGGCACACCTGTAATGGCACTTTATCTCAGCTCATTTCTAAATAGCCTGAATGAGTCATTACATTTGCCTCAATATTTCATCAATTTTAACTAATTTCCCTAGCATTCGCACATAAATTGCGGCGCCGACTAACGACGGATTTCAACGCTCTGCAGTGTGTTGGAAAGGGCGTTTCTTTGGCTAAAAACTCGAAAACCCTGTCTGATCAATCGACCTACAAACGCCAACGCTATTGTTCGTCGAACCATCGCCCTAGACGGGCGCGATTCAAGCGGCGAAAGCGTGACAGACAAAACAAAAAGAAGACCATGCAGCTATGGCAGAGGGACAACGCGACGCACTGTCAGTCGAAATGAAGCCAATATACTTCACTGTGCAGCATTTGACAAGATTTCGACTGCAAACTTTTCAAATATGATTTTCGTACAGCTGTGCAGCCTGCACAGCTGTACGAAAATCACATTAGCGAGGCATGCAGTAGGGAATGACCTTGAAAGTGAGTGACTGAAGGTCATCGGAATTGCCTCTATTCGATAAGCGATATCATTTCCTATTAGTAGTCCGTAGTAACAGCAACGACTCTATCTGGCACCGTTTCCTGGGAGAGGAGAGCGACAGTCTCTAAGAACGACACTGGCTATAATTTTTCTTCCCGTTTTGTAGATGAGCTTATTATAATATATGCAGGTATTATGTGATTGTGTGATAGCCGTTAAAGCGCGTCAGATGCGTATGTGAGCCAAGAATAAATGCCGGTCAGTATTGGTAACGTCAAAGTGTCTGTTACTGTCATTATTTTTATGATAACATGCGACAGTAAAAAGGTAACGGCTTCCCATACTCGTTACCGAGCGTTGGGCCCGGAGCTGATCCCGGTGTACAGGCAGTCAGCCCGTAAGTGACTATAAGTCATCCGCCCGGCTGTAGGCTGCCATTACTTTTCGTCAGGCCGGCAGTTATCTTCCCAGCCACAGAGCATCACCGCCCCTTGGCCGGTACCAAGTTATACTGCTTGGTGACAGATGCACATAGGTGTCAACAACTTGGGTTGTTACTCAGCTTTTGGTCCCGAGTTGGATTTGAACCCACGACCTGTTGATCGCAATCCAACGCTCCACCCGTTGCGCCACCGCGCCATCCACGCAAACCAACAACGGTCGGACGATTCGGACCGTTTATCTTGCGCGGTGTGACAGTTGCAGTAACTGTGAGACAGGTAGGCTATAACGGCGCTGAAGCGTGACATGTTGATCAAACACTGACAGTCGTGACGGTCACAACGCGTGACACCAAACGGCAGCAGGAGCAGAAGTCGGCACACGGACGGACATCATATCAGACGCACAGGTGAACTAATAGCAGTGACATCCCGCTGTGAGCGCACACCCACATCGTATATAGCGAGTCGTTGCTAGGAGACGCACGCCGGTCGCTGTGGTGACAGAAGCTGAGCCGACAAAATTCTGTAGTGCATCAGTCTCCCCAGCTGACTGTATGTATAGACGGCAGAGCGTTTGATGTATGTTGTGTTGTGTCGTCCGCCCTCTCAGCGTCCGTTCATTAGAGCGACCAGTATGAAGTTGCAGACTGGCACCGCCCTCCGGTGTGTCGTTGATCTATGGCGAATCTAGCTGCATTCCAATGATAGACTCTGTAGAACGTAGACGCTCATCGTGTCACTCTACATGACTGCCCGCATCGACTTTTGCCCGCACCGTTTCTTCTGAGCTAATCGGTTTTTGTTGTTAAGTTTTTCCTTAATTTTTGTTTCTGTGCCGTGCGCTAGACTAACTGGCCACCTCGTCAGCTTTTGAGCGCACATAGATATATCGTATCGTATCGTACATCTCGGAATGAATTGTCCCGCATATCTGCTCCAAATCTAGTAGTAGTGTCCAGAACACTGTCGAAGAGCGAATAAACACACAGAAGACTTGTAATGTCATGTTATCTCTCTGTGGCATTTTACTACCTCATAGGCTACCAACCACAGTTTGCGGACAATGTCTGGCGATTTGCAAGCTTGTGTAGAAACAGTAGGGCCTAAGTATGTAGCGAAAACTCCAATTTACGTTACTTAATGGATTTAGATTAATTTGGTGTTTTATGACTCACGGTAAAACACCAACGTTTGCGATTAATGTTTCTAAGAAAGTAAGCTGACAGTAAGCAGTCGGCTTACTTTCTTAGCAACATTAGTGCCAAAAATTATCAAAATTGTTCGATGTTCGTCGAAGTTATAGGAAACCAAAGCTGTATCGTTTTGGGGGGGACACAGTGTAGTAATTTTTCACAGGCCTACTAGTCGCAAACGATAGTGTTTTACCGTGAGTCGTACAACACCAGTTCAACAACTGCCGCGCAAAACTCTCAACTCATTTCTCCTGAGCTATGGCCCCAACAGACCAGAGTTGAACTCAATTCATTACAAGATTTATGGAGTCTACAGCAGCGCGAATATGAGTTGCAAGTCAACAAAATGGAAGAAATCAAACAGCGACTGGATGAACTCTAGCAAAGCAGTAATACAACATTTGAGTGAAAAGATGCGATTTTCTTGTTTCCGTGTTTTGCCAGGTAGTGCAGAAGCACTACGTAGGTGAAGTGGAAAAATAAACCATAATTTGACCGCTTGCTCTCTCGGTAACATTCGTGCCAATAATTGTCAAATACGGTTGATGTAAAATTACTACTACTACTAAGTCGAAGCTACTGCAAGCCAAATAAGTTTCGTTTTTGGGACACGGTGTAAAAAATCAAACATGTTGAGTGTGAATCATTCTCATAGTGTATAAACTTATTTACTGAATCTAAAATATACGAAAATTCCCACAATTTATCGACGTACTACAAACGGTACGTACTACTAAATGTACAAAAGTGCATCAAGTAATAGTAAAGTAAGTAAGTAAAGTAAACATTGTACAGAAGTTAGCAACAACTTAGCCTCACTGCCATGTGAAACTCACATACCTTCACGGTATTACCTGCCACCCGACAGAGGTGAGAATCCCACCTTTACCCCCAGCCGAAGCAGGTACTCGATTTAGCAACCGCGGAGGGATGCAAGGCTGAGTTGACCTATGTTACATGAAAGCGGACTGGCTGGGAATTGAACCCGCGACCTGTCAATCGCAAGCCCAACGCCCTACCGCAGCGACACCACATCTACCATCGTCGTCCTGTTTCCAAGCCACCAACACAAGCTTGACATTTTGATGCTCTGCAAAAAGTAAGCGAAACTTCTATATTGGTGCATATTACGACCCCCATCTAATACAGTCAGCTCCCAAATGGCATTTCCACCGGTTCAGCCGTTTTTAGAGGGCTCACGAACGTGACCAACACACACACACAGACATACAGACAAACAGACAGACCGACAAGCAACTCCTTCTGTAGCAATAGCCCGCATATTGCGAGGCGGCCTAAAATCGACCCCCGACTAAACGCAATTACAGACAGTTTACTGGCAGGCAATCCTGCCGGTAAAAATAAAAAGCAACATTGGAACTTCACAGACGAAGACTGAATTCAACTTTAAGTATGCCTGACGTACCCGAAACCACGGGTATAGCCTACATGTATCGGTTGAGCAGCTGTCGAGCGTTCTCAAACACTATCAGCATAGTGGCGTTGGCGGGCACAGCACGCAACATACACGGACTAAATCCTCGGTAAAAACGTCTCCAGCCTTCATCGCGGTACAGCTTGCGTGCGCAGTCCAGGATGCCGTGATATTTGCGCTTCGAACGCTGCAGTTCATCCGACTGCAGTGAAGATTTGATGACGTCGGTCGGGTAGGTGAGTGACCAGTAAGTAATGCCGGCGCTACTGCCAGACACGAACTGACGCCATAACGACAGATCGTTGACACTCGCTCCACGCGCCGTCAAACTGTCTCTTGACAACTCGTAGAAACCTGCACAACTCAGATCGACATTTGCATGTATTGGCAGCAATCTCTGCGCACAACTTATTCATTCATTCAAACATTCATTTCGCAATGAACGTTGCTTTAATTTGTGATCGCGGAGGATTATTGACAGCATGAGTTTGCAGCAAGTTAAATACAGAATAGTGCACAATTTGTATGGGCTGGAATAATTTTTGAGCGTCCGTTAATTCCAAAATTGATTTTTTGCAGTTTTAGACGTGTGATTAGGCTTCTATAACACCTTGTTTTAAACTGCTAAGTTTAAAAAAAACATTTATTATATAAAACATTTGAATACCGAAGTAGAAGCAATTAGCAGGTACATTTCGCATGATGCTAGCACTGAGGCCCTGGTAGACACCACGTAAGCCATATCCTTGTAGAATACACCAGCCAGCATGGAACACATTGCGGTATTGAATGGTGCCTCCAGATTTGGCGCGAATGATCTGTATCTGCATCTTGGTCTTGAACTAAACACAGACACACAACAGCTAAATTGATCAGCAGTGACAGGAGAAACTAAACTGATTTTTAATTTATTAGGATTAGGCCCGCCTAATCAATTAGCAATTAGAATTAGCAGTAATCAAAAACAGCTTAAATACGTCTACCAGTATAACTGTCGTCAAGTACTGGTAACACTTTAACTGCTCAACAGTACATGCTACGCAGCAGAAATTTTACTTTAGCATCACTTCAGCGTGGCTCCGTTGCAACGTCCGATTAGAGGTGCAAACCGAGTAACAGCAGACATTTTACCAGTTCCTGAACTGGTATGGTCCGCTGGTCGTTAGGCCTAATAGGCCTACATACAATGGCAAGCGATCGACTTAACAACTTTCAAGCTTGTTGCGAGAATTAAGACCACTACTCAAGCGAAGTAGGCCTACTGGGAGCGTATAGCAAGTCAAGGCAGGTGAGCAAGTCAGGCTGCGGCACTGTTCTCTTGATGTCGCCTGCTGATCGTTCAGTATTTCTAGTATTTCTAGGCCAATCAGTGTACTCCCACCTCTCTCCTCCCTACATCACACGATCATACCCAGTCACACAAGAATATAATTATGGCTATGGTATTAACTTATACTACGCAGACTGCAATAATATAAAGTGGTACTGTTACAATAGTGTCCAACTACGGTATGTATGACGACAAATATTACAGTAACTAGTAAAATGTTTGCTTGTTACGCTTGCTGATTAACATTAAATTAGAATTACATGGGCGTGGTCACGGTCACGTGACTCATGTCAAAAATAGCCGCATCTGAGCAATAGTTTGATCGACCGCCGTAATTTTTGGCAAAATGACGCAAATTAGCCCACTTAAGCCTATCAGCTGATAAAAATTTGGATTTTTTATAATTCAAGATGGCGGACAGCTGTCATTTTGAGAAACGCCATTGTGATTTTTAAAGAGTTTATCTGTGATGATCTGGCTACATCGTGTAAAACTTTGGCGAACTTTGGTCCAGTAACTCCGGAGTCTAAGAAGGTGAAAGATGCACACCCCTCGTCGATCAGCAGTTTGGCTACGCGGCGCCACTGTTAGACCTTGCGGAGATCAGTACTCCGTTTTCTTTCATCTATACGCTAGAGGGCGTCACTGCTATGCCGCGCGGGCTATACGCTAGGCTCTGCCGCGCATTTCTAGTTATTTTAGTTATTTCTTATTACTTTTTGGTGCCGTGCGCTACAATAAGCTGGCACTCCAGTCGGATTTGACTGCATGCAAATATACCGTATCGTATCATATCGAATTTATATATTAGTATCATATCATATCGTTGCTAATCAATCTGACGTGATTGCACAACAGCTCCCTACAGAACAGGAGATCGAAGGAGAGAAGCGATTCGCATAGACATTGAGGTCCGTTGAGACGAAGCTCATTACCTTTTGCGGTGCTTTGAGCCAGCGAGGATTGTTACACCCCATCAAGCCAGCATACGACCGACGTCCGACGTCAGCCGACTATATCTAGATCAGTATGTCAGCAGTCCTGGTAACATGGTTACTGTTACGCAGACCTCGCTGTTTCTTCCCTAGCTGTGACCGAAACCACCGAAACCATCACCAGTAGCCTACTTATTGCGCCTACCCACGGAGGGATGGCCAGGCTGAGTTGACCTAGGTGGCTGGTTCATACCGAGGTGGTTTACCCCTGCAAAGACGGCTACCTATCCATACTAACCGGGCCTGAAGTAGACGTACAGAACAGGGCGAGCCCCAAATCATATCCCTTTAAAACCAGAACGCCTCTGCGGAACCAGTGTCTGCCACTATAATCTCTTCCTGCGTACACAGGCCCCAAACACCTCAATAACAGAACCAGGTCGGGTCCCTAACAGACCGATCACTGAGTCGAGTACTGTGTCCAGATGTTTGGGGCACATCGTGGTTCCGTCGGAGATGATGGGAGACGTTCGAGTTCCGTCAAAAGTCAGTAGTGAGATATCAGGGACCTCATCCTAGTTTGTGTCCGCCCTGTTTGTGTAGGGAGATGCTTTGGCAGTAACACGTCGACACATCCGTTTTAAGCGATCGCTTGGATGACTTAAAATTAACGTCTTCTTTACACTCAGTTCAACCGAAAACAATGAAAATAGCAACAATGGACAGTGCAACGTGATTTTGTCTACACAGTGTTACTGACATCATAAGAACCATTACATAACGCTATTTAAACTGAAGATCACGTTTTAGCTAATGACAGTAGTTAAACTGCAACAAACCAAGTCAATTGGCGACTCAATGAAAGCCGCCACCCAGCCGGTCAGAGCTCCACAAAAGTAATATTCATGGTGGTTCAATCGCTTTCCGATTCGGTCTGCTCCACCGATAATAGTTGAGAACTACACGCCAGCATAAACATGGTAACAACATTGCTCTTAAATTACTGACTTACTTCAGACGTCAGACTTCTGATTGGAGAGAGTTCCGTGTTTGGGCAAAATGTGTCGACGAGACCAGACGACACATCGGCACTTTTACCTTGTATGAATATTTCTATACTTACTGAATCACGTCACCGGCGGAGTCAGAAATCATGCCGGCGTTAACGATATCACTTGCTGGTTGTCGTCGCATGAATATTTCATATAGCAAAGAAAGGACATGCTACCAGCAGTAGTCGTAACCATAGCGATTACGGCTCAATTCTGACGACCCCTTCAGAAAAAAGCAGAATGGATCAAATATAAGCATCAATGTGCTATCCTCGACAGAGTGAACACAGTCATCGAAAAAGTTGCAAATAATCTTGTCATGGCTACTTTGAAGAGATACCGAAAAGGCCAAAAATTCATCATCACCTTCTTCTTTTTCTTTTTCTTCGTCACTCCCTTTTTCCAGGCAGTTTCTCAGAACGACTACAGATACGGCCCATACGGATATCGTGATAATACCAAGTACATGATAATACACTGCTAGAACCGTTATGGCCCGTAGATGTGCATCTGGGGTTTCGTTGATACTGTGTCCCATCTAGGGGTCAAATACGCAAAAAAAAACTCAAAAAGGGGCGTGAATAGGCATGTTCAAGCCAAATTCACAAAACATTAAAACTGACATGCTATCGAAGTTACTGTGCTGATCCCAGCCATGGTTGACAAACATTAAGTACTCTTTGTGGGTGATCCAAACTCATATAAAAAATCAAAGACGGCGAACGGCTGTCGATTGCTATATCTCAGCCGTGGATTGACCGACCACCACGAAATTTGGCACGATGACGCACTTTCATCCTCTGTGCCCTACCGGCCGATAACATTTCGAACTTTTTAAAAATTCATAATGACGGGTGGCCACCATTTTGAAAATCGAAAAATGGCTACATCTCGGCAACCGGTTGACTAATCGCCATGAAATTTGGCAATTTGGCGCACATCGACCCTCAGGGCCTCTGCACCTCATAAGCCAACAAAATTTCGAATTTGTAAAAATCCAAGATGGCGGACGCGGTAAAAAGGGTTCTGTGCACACACCTATATATGGATGGTTCTTTTCGTTCGACGTTCAGCATTTGTACCAAATGTGAAGCTTTATCCATTCCTAAGATATAAAGAGCAGCACAAAATTTACAAATAAGGCCGGTGGTTAGGGTCACTTAGGGTCGTCAGTAATATCATTGGTTGATGGTGTCTACACCTAATGGCCTTTCTTGGTGGCTGTTTTACTGTCTTGTATCATTTCTGATGTAGCAAGTTATTGGTCGAAAATTTCAATATTTCTACCGCATTTGTATTTCTCATGCCGCTTGCGACTCCATAGGAATTTCATCATGCTCTTCGGCGACAAAAATAGAATCCTAAAGCTATCACACTGTGTAGGTTCCGTATAGATAGGTTCAACTGTTTTGATACAATTATAGGCCTACTGGCTGGTCAGAGATGAACAGACGGCCAGACACCGGGCAATAACATATATCGGAGTATGCATGTGTGTCTCGGGGTAAATGTTCCCAGCAATTGTAGAAATGAACACAGTATTATGTATATACTAGCGCGTCAACCTCGCGCCTACGGCGCTCGGTCACACCTGGCGCCTACGTCAGTTACATCCTGCGCCTACGGCGCTCGATCACTTACGGTTGCTGGCCGATAGTTCCAAATTTCCCGAGCTCACGCGCCTACTGCGCTCGATCCTTTGCGCCTGCCGCCCGCTAGTTCCGAAGTCCCGGGCGAGCAAAGCGTGAGGCCGCGGGCTGGAGCGGCGCTCGCTAACCCCATGACCATCTGCAGGGGTATAAGGATGCCACGTGCCAAATTTCGTGCAGATCCGCTCATAACTGTTGGCGTGCATAAGAAACATAGAATAGACAGACAGACAGACAGACAGAAACACACACACACATTCAGTTTTTTATATAAAAGATGACTATACTCTTTAAATTAGGTTACAATATCGAAATTTAAAGTGTAAGACTGCAATTCTATTACAAATTGTTAAGTCATTGCTACAAAGCTGAGCGATTGTGGCCGCTATTTCGTTTTTGGCGTTTAGAGGGAAAAATCGCAAAATTGGAAAGGCTATGGGACAGATTCGAATTCAGCACCTCAAAATTGTCCCGAAGCAGTTCGACATCATACTGTAAAAGGCCTTGATATGTTTGATATTCCCAAAATGGCTCATGACTATAAACATCAAACATACCATTCATTGTTTGGACGAAGGCCGAAATGCATTTTATGAAGTATTTTATACAACAAATGTTCAAAATACAAAATACTGCATTGATAGCGGTAATAAAAATAGCAAAGGACTAAGAACCTGATAATAGCTTGTGAACAACGTCGCCCTGAAAAACATCTGACCAACAACTGGCGATCCTAAAAATCAACAAGAAACTTAGCTCTCTCGCACAAGTGGACGAAAAATAGCATTTGAAAAGGTACGAATCACACTGAAGGCCACTCAGGATCATGGGAAATGGCGCCTTTTACATGCACATGACTGCCTATGACTTTGAGAAGTCCTTCGGCATCGATGAAATCAAACATTGTAACCATGTACGTTTAGTGATCGTGTAAACATAGCTTAGCTAACAGAGGCTACATTTCCCGCGATCTAGAAGTTAGAAAAAGTTTCAAACAGCTGAAGTGACCTTCAATATCAGCTAAGGCCATTGATATTGGCGCCGTTCTATAGGTCATACGGTTTGCTACTAGTGTTCTGTTGTATTTATTATCACAATTTTACTTATGAAAACGTAAAGGGACGTACTATTTGACCCTTGATCAGCACGCCTCATTTTGGCGTAAACCATCGTGCATATATTATTAGGTATCGCCTGCACGCAATGCATAGATGCGGCCTATTGCTACAGATGTCCCACGTATCGTACGAGTGTGCCTGCACACGGCGGACGAATGCATTAGACGCCGCGATGGGTGACAACACAGCGATGCTGCCTTTTGCCAAATTAATTTGAGCACTTGTTATTATTAAAACGTACTGATTATAGTAACGCTTAACATTAACAAATGTCCAAGGTAATTTGGCAAGAGGTCACATCACCGTCTTCTCACTCCTTGCGGTGCAAATGGCAAATGCATTTGTCCGCCGCCTGCGGTGGCAGGCGATCAATGCACAATGTATGCACCTATGCGTAGATACGTTACAATCGGCCAGCACATATCCCCCTCAAAAGTGCCCCTTCTCGTGGGGGATATGGACTCCCATCAAATACATGGTTACTTGAAACCACGTGAGTCAGTCCCCCAAACGGCATGTCGATCAGTTCAGCTGTTTCTGTACATCTCGCATACACAGAAACACACAGACACAGACAGACCACGCTACGTGCGACTTCTGTAGCATGAGGTCGCATCTGTGCAGCACTGCGTGAAAGCGATGCGGCCTCGTTGCCGGGGCACTTTAAAAAGTCACAGAGGGGGTTCGTGTAGTGAAGTCAGTATTAACTGGATCGAGATATGAAGTTTTAAGTTCGTATGGGAATGTAGGCAGCGACGTCGATGTCGTGATCGTGGACAGTAGAGCGCCACAGCCACCCGATAGACACGGTCGTTCAGTGTTGAACGCCGAGTCCATGGACCTACTGGCGACTCTGTATTAGCGGAACGAAGACGACAACATTGGCGGCACGGCGTAGACTGTCGACAAAGCATGACGGCGCTGTGCCACGAAAGCCATGAATACGATACGATACAGTAGATTTACGTGCGCTCAAAAGCTGACGAGATGGCCAGCTTAATCTAGTGCACGGTCCAGAAAAGAAAAATAATGAAAAATAAAAATAAAAAGTAAAAACTGCGAGAACAGCCGGAATCAAGTTATCTTCGGAACATACAGCATGAGGAGTTCGTGGTGTAAGGACATGATGTGTTTTGACTTTTTGCCAAGAAGATCAGCCAAGCAGCAGCATTCAGTATATGGACTGCAGTTGTGTCCAGAAGGTTCTCAGAAACACCAGCAAACTCAGAATTTCAATAGATAGGGCGAAGTGACGTCACACTAATCTATGGTCTTGATATGATCTCTATGTTGTACGGCATAATGTCATACTTTGCGAAGTAAACTGGTGAAGATTTGTCACGTTAATGAAACTAAATCAGTAGGATTAAGAAAAGTTTAGTGCAAGCGCCAGATCGGCGACCTAGCTGTAAGTGCAGCAAAATATTTACAGTTCCTTGCCCTACATCATGGCGGCCAGAACAGCTGGCACAGATAAGAATGAAGAGATTACGTTACTGTCAACCTGTGTATAGACGACCGCGCTGCGATACCGAAGCCATTCTTTCCGGCTCGGCGTTAGCGATGCGCGGATATTAGCCATCGTCGTGTGTCTGTCATACGCCGGTATTGATGTATTGTATCAAAACGGCTTAACGTAAGATCACGCAAACAACGCCACGTGATAGCCCAGGGACTCTAGTTTTCTGATGCGAACAGCCGTTGGTGGGCGACAACTCACTCCTTCCCCCTGAAATT
>Ga0209780_1000607_pt1 | contig 20018 bp, 11 predicted proteins | sample WorMetexBAHAMAS2_FD_187384 | JGI IMG/M metagenome (GOLD analysis project Ga0209780, IMG submission 187384) | Marine gutless worms symbiont microbial communities from Max Planck institute for Marine Microbiology, Germany - Inanidrilus exumae... | ecosystem: Host-associated > Annelida > Digestive...
TGTGACCTCTTTAACTTTTGGGAAATAAGTGGCAATATCTCGGAAACAGTTCGAGATAGACACATAGTTGCAATTAAAGACTAATAGGAAATCGTATGTGGCCTATCGAATGGCATCGATACAGGTGACCTTTGGTGACCGTGATGGTCACTTAAATTTCTGTTTGAAACCTTTGTGTCCATCTACCTCAATGGTTTGTGTCCATGATGGTGCACTGGCGGAGTAATACACGATGACGTCGACAACACTGGTCAATCACAGTTATGGTGCAGTTGACATCACCCAAACTGGTTGTACAAACGTTTGTTGGTAACACGCACGGCACTGCATGCTCACTGTGCAATGCTGTGTGTGTTATCAGCAGACTTCCGTACAACCAGTCTTGTTGATGTCAACTGTAACGTAACTTGCGACAGTTGTGCCTAGTGCAATAATGCATGCACAAAACTATACATGTAGTGGAATAAAACGTGGCAGCTGCTGAAAGTGCTCCTCAGGATAATCTGTTTGCATTATTCGTACAACAGTGCACTAATATTTCAGCTGATACAGAGCGTCACGTGGGCCTCTCAGCGATAGCTAAGCTTCTTGTTATTATTCGTGTTAATATACTTTTATGCACGTGAGTACAAGAAGTATGCCCCAATTTTCAATAGTAGTGTATAGCATCTCGACTTCATATTCAGTTAATAAGCATAAGCAAAAACAGCAAGTGCATGGAAAAGGTCTCGTATTTGCCTACGTTAACTGGGAAAAGGTTTTTACCGTGCACAGCTATGCTAGCATGGTATGGCCATGACTGTCTGTCTCGGTGTTTGTCCTACCGAGTGTCAGAATTTGGGGTAGTATCAAAATGGTTCCACATAGGATCACACAAATAATGCCGCACGATAGCTCATGGACTCATTTTCTGATGCCAAAGGTTTAGGTAAAATGGGGTGGTTACTGAAAATTTGCAGACAAACCAACTCATGGACAGTCAACTCGCAGACACATTATAGACCTGTAATTAAAGACAGCTTTCCACACATGGCAAAGAAATACTGTACAATATCCACAATATATCAGTGTTAGCTGGAGTGTAGTTACATAGGCATAATAGCGTCGTTGTGAGGCAAGTTACAGATATAACTTGTCCACGAGTTGACCGTCCATGAATTGGTTTGTCTGCGAGCTGTCCAGTTACCAATGAGGTCACCCCGACACGGCCGTGAAATGCAGATGGGTAGCTTAAAATGGGCTATTTTCAACCAACATCCCACTGCATCTCAAAAACAGTACAATACAGATGCTAGCAAAAACATCGGCCTGTATTGCTCTTTATCTTTAATGCAGCAGTGACAGTGACTGTGCGCTAAAGAATAGCCATATTAGTACGTAATCAATCGGGACGTATCTGCCGGTGCGCAGTAGGCGTGGGAGCTACTAGGATGGTACGGGTAGTCCGACAGCGCCGATGCATTATTGACCTACACCGGATTATAACGTTGCAACCTATGATCACAGAACAACTCAAACTACTCAAAACACAGTATTATGTCTCCTGAAATTTACCGTGTGCACGTTAATGCAACACCTCCATGATGTAATACCGGTCCATTTAAAAGCACTGGCGATAAACATCGCTTCACCGAACCCATCAAAACCCCAGTCGCCATTTTCCTTATTTTTTTTCAACGCAGTGTATACAGTACGGGAAACCTGCTACTGCAGAAGGACCGCGCTACACGCTATGTTAGTAAATTCGTGCTGCGTTTCACGAGGTACGGAAGTTAAAAAGGTTTCGAACATTAAAAGTGACCTTCAAGGTCATTCAAGGGTATTGCAAACGGTGCCATTCGATAGACCACGTACTATTTCCTATTAGTGTTCCATTGCATGTCTCTATCTTGCACAGTTAACGAGATATTAATCATATTATCAGTTTTTATCACTTATTTCTCAAAATTTAAAGACGTCACGTGACTTGTCACACATCCCTTTCGGGGGTAATATGCGCTTGCACTCCTGTATATCAATCAGCAAACAAAATTTGAAGTGCCTACTGCCAAGGTTCGATCACTATTTCCAAATATATGAGTGAGGCAAAATTTAAAGGGCGGGTCACGTGACCCTGACCACGCCCTTTTAAGGGTGATTTGTCCGCCATGCTAGGACTTCATGTAGCCTATCGGTGTACAAAATTTGATCACTCTAGCTTCAGCCGTTCCGTAGACATGATTGGTGGCCAACAAAATGTATATGGTTTGCATGACCTGATCACGCCATTTTCAGGGATGCTTTGTCATCCTTGGGCAAGTACTAGCTACTATCAACCTGCCTACCAAATTTGACATCTTTATCTGCGTTCACAACGTAAAAAGTACGAAGATATGAGAAGGGACTCAAAATGTGGAAAATGAGGTGGTTTGGGGTGGTTAGGGGTCACTCAAGGTCATTGAAAATAGCGCCATTCGATAGAGTGCATATGCTTTCCTACTAGTCTTTCATAGTAACTATGTGCCTATCTTGCACTGTTTCTGAGAGCAAGAATGCGAGATATTGGTCGAAAATGGCCGATTTGAACCTACCCCACCTCTATTTGGCTCGGGGGTGATCCCGTTGGAATTTCGCTGAGATTTTTGACGTCCGGAAACTGGAGTCCGTGATCTATCGTATGGCGTTGTTTGTGTGATGCTAGGTTTAGCCGTCTTTGTAGAACTCCGAATTGTGACAGACGGACGGACAGACGGACACACGATGACAGCATATATATATAGCATAGCGTCACGCTGTAAAAAGTGATGTCCTCGTTTGGAAGTGTATCCATGGCGTCGATCCAGTCTACCTGCAAGAGCTATGCAGTGCACTCAAGTGGACAGCATCCGTGGTCGTTCCAGACTGGGGTCTGCGTCTACTGGATGCATTCAGCCAGCTACCAAGAGTACAAATTAACATCCGTTGCACAGCGGAGTTTCACATGCAATGGATCGACGGTTTGTAACAGTGTGCCGGCAGCACTGCGAGACAGTAGGCCTAGCGTGTCACTACAAACATTCAAGCAGTGACTGAAAACTACCAATTTGCGGCATAAACACCTTTCGCGAGTCTGGCACCGTTAGGCCTATGTAACACTCTTGACTTTTCCTTATTTACTTATATTTCCCGAGTTATGTGTATTTGAAAGGTTTCAAACAGCAATAATGACCTTTGGGTCACTAAAGTTCACTGGTGTATTGTTTCCATTCGATAGGCCATAATTATGCGAATTCCTATTAGTCTTTCATGGCAACTATGTCTCTCTTGTACTGTTTTTGAGGTATTATCAGTTATTTCCCAAAATTTAAAGAGATCACGTATCCCTGAACACCTGAACACATCCCATTCGCAGGTTAATCTATCATGTATGCATGCACTATGCTCAAAATTTATAGGCGGGCGGCCTAATTTCACCCATTCCAATAAAATATCATGGAGGCCCAAAAATTTTAAAATGGGTCAGCTATTACGAAAAAGTGCAAACTAAGTGTAAACGTAATAAGCACAAAGTGTAAACTTTGCAGCAGACCTCAGACAAAATTTGCATTTTACTGGCAAAAACAGCAAAATCGCGTTTTGTGCCAGCCTTTGGGGGACTTGTGGTAACGTACACGGTTCATCTATAACTCGTTGGAAAGCGCATGGTCGACTTCCTATTAGTGCTAATTAAACATTTTTCGCTAGCTCTCACGTTTGAGGCACTACGAGCGGATATTGGCCAAAATCGTTGTGTTCGAAGGGAGTGGGGAGGTGGGGGGTCACTTTTAGCGCAAATTTCATGGGAAATGTGGGGTCGCCCACTAACGACTGTTGGCGTCAGAAAACTATAGAGTCCCTGGGCTATCGTGTGGCTTTGCTTGCGTAATCCTAGGTTTAGCTGTCTTAGTAGAACACCCAACTTGTGACAGACGGACGGACAGACAGACGGTCGGACACACGACGGCAAGTACCGCGGGTAAAAGCCAACTAGTAACAATTCTTATAAATAGCTCTGATTAAAAAGTTACGATCGTTGAGGTCACTGGCTTTACATATAAAAGAATTATGATGATTGATGAGATCTGGGGCGAAGCGAGTAGACAATTTCTCGACTACCAGGAAGTCGTCTTTGTCGGAATTATCATTCCATATACGGTGTGCTGGTATTGCTTTTGCAAATGACTCCGAAGTGTCTTGGGAAATAAAGTGTCCCTAAGCCCTGTAGGCTAACGCAGAGCGCCTCGATGGCGGTGGAGGTCGTGGTTCGCATACGGTATTGTGTACCTTTGGTACCAGTCGCCCGGCGGCAGGTTTGACAAACAAGGCACTGCAGTGCAGGTAGTGGCCACTTGACGGTTTGATCCAGTTTTCAACGTATGTGATCGTATTGAATGGTTATCGCACTCGTTATCTTATCAACGTTTAGTGCCGATTTTGCACGTTTAATTGTTTCTTATTATATCCGGAAACATTGCGCAAAGCGTTTGTACATAGCGGCGGTGTGCTGAAAGTCTCGGTATTTGCGCCTACATGCATGCTTCATTCGGTGAACAGCCGCCATGACGGTGAGACGTGCCGAGTGCACGATGTGGAAGGTGCGACGGCCGTCTACGGCCATCAGGGACTGTTTGCGGCCGGACTAGCGTCGTCCTGGTCGCTCACCGAGAACTTGCCAGCGATGGATCATTCAACGTACGGCTGCTACGATCCGCCGTCGACCCCGGCCGCCTTCCTGTCACCGCCGTCTCTTCCGCCGCCCGGCATCTACCGCGCCACCACGGCCGCGGTCGGCGAACTGCAGCGCTACTGTCCGCCGCCGAGTCACGTCGACGTCGACACCACTCCGCCGTACTTCGTCGGCGACCGGCGAATTCCGCCTGACGTGCTGGACCGCGCGACGAGCGGGTTCTACGCCGGGATGTACCGCGACACTCCGCTGTCGGTGACCGGCGGCGGTGGAGATCTCTGCTCGCCGTCCGACGATCGCGACTGCTCGGTCCGTGCCGTTCTGCTCACCGGCGATGCTCTGAGAAGGACCGCGGCCACCCTGACTCCACCGCCTTCCATGTTCGCCTGGCATGGCGGGCAGACCAGCTTCTCGTCAGCGGCGGACCACGACCCAGTTCGCAGGTTGCAGTCGTACTACAACAACATCGCCGTCGACATACCGTCCTGCCGCAGTCCAGTGGGCGCTGATCGTAAGTCTTTCGTATGCATAGGGTGAAGTGACGTCACAGTAATCAATCAGTTGTCACAATCCGATCACCATGTTGTAGGGCATAATGTCATACTTTGCGAAGTTAAATGGGAAGATATATGTCACGTTATTTAAATAAAATCGAATCACTACCTTTAACAAAAAATATTACTAGAGCCAGATCGGCGATCTGACTGTAAGTGCCGCAACATGTTTACATTACCCTGCCCTACATCATGGCGACCAGAAAGCTGACATAGGTAGGAATGAAGAAATTACGTCACTGTCGCCCTATTTATTATGAACATTCGACACATTTCGTCAAATAATTGACTCTGATAACATAGGGTGGCTGAAAAAGGGCCATTTTTCAGAAAGGCGCCGCTATCCTCTTGCCCGTTCGCTAGACGCTGACCGATTTTCGTTGTTCATCGCTGAGAGACTCGGCAAAAATCGTAAAATATCTCGCCACGCCTTAAACGCATCGCTCACAATCTTGTGAAATATTTGGCACCTTTTTGGTTGATAGTAAATAATGGCCTTCCTTTTAATGATTCAGCGGCAACTTATTAATAAACGCCTACATTTGTGCCTTACTACGAATGATATAACTGAAATGATATCACTTCAACATGTCCAAGATTCTAAATCAACAGCATTAATATAAAACTCTTCAGTTTTGAGATGAAGACGACGATGGTAAAATGAAATGTTGATGATTAAAAGATAATGCATTCGATTCGAGGCCAAGTGTGGTGAACGCATTAAAGGTTTATGATGATTATGACCACGTTTATTCGCACAAGAATGGCAGAATAATATAAAAGATAAAAACGACAGGCGACAGATAGAGACTAAAACACAATGGTATAATGATGACAGTGTAAACTCGCCGTATCGTCAGTCACAACTGAATCGCGGGTGCTGGCAATTGACAGCCGGACGGTATCCAGAAGAACTACGTAAAACGTTACGTTTTCGAACGGCGCTGGGACTAGAAGGGATCGACGACTTGGTCGTGGAGGAGGCTCATAATTTTACGCGTTTCGGAAACGTGTATTTCGAGAAATAGTCAGTAGCGTACACGTGTACGAGCGGCGGCCTTACGCCTACCCCTTTGAAAAGTTCTGAAAAAAATGTTAACTGAACAATTGATAAATGCATGTCCAGACGTCGCGCACAGAGTCGATAGACGTGAGTAAATTACGACATTTGAATTTTAGAACGGGATGTGGCCCCCCTTTCTGTCATTCTCAATAGGCCACTCAGACGGAAACAGCAGCGACTACCAGATCTCTCGATAGCCATTGCTGGCCATTTTAGCCTTCTATTGCTGACACGTTGAAGGACAGAAGAAAAGTGTTGACCAAAAGACTTTTCAAGAGACACGTTCTTCCTATAGTAGTTCACTACTTAGTTACTTATTTCTTGATCAACGTGACAATGACACTGTTAGCAGTTTGAGACATCCGAAACCCTTTCAAACAAAAATACGGACACACACACAAATAAATTTCGTAATTCCTTCATACCTTATTCTTTGAAAATGTTCACATAGGCTTAGTAGTAATCCGTATTTTATCTAATTTTATTACAAGATATGATTTGCATGTTTACGTAATTTGCATTTATCTGTGCGAACTCGTATTCTATCTGTGAGGTTTAACATGTGTGTATATACTAGGCCTATATTGTAACATTGTAACTAATCCAGCAGTTATGCGGCAAGACGCAATAAACCACTGATTGATTAATCGATTGATTAATCGATCGATCGATCAATCGATCGATTGATCGATTGATAATTACCCACGACGACGGCAGTCGCGAGGATACAGTTTTCACCGCCATTTGTCTGTGTGTCTGTCTGCCTTTCCGCACGATCTCAAAAATCGATGCAGCTGTAGCATCACCAAACTTGACATACAAATGTCCCACGATGAGTCCTAGAAATCCATTTATTTTGGGGTCAAAAGGTCAAAGGTCAGGGTCACGAATTACAGAAAAAGTGCCGGCGTGGGTGTTTGCACTCTTGTGAGTGCTGGCTTCTTCTAGTTGTAATTGTGATAATAACGCGGTTGTCTGACGCGTATGGTGAAATTACTGGCAGCGGCAGTGGATATCCACGACGGCGGACAGCAGTCGTTGACGGCAGCTGCCAGCATGGTGAGACCACTACCGCGTGAGACAAGACGACGGGCAGCAGAGCGTGTTGGCGCGACGACGTTGGTAAGGAGACCGAGAACAAACTTCACCGCCGAGCAGCTGTGTCGTCTACGCCAGTTTTTCGCCGACTGTCCGTACATCGACGTACACCAGCGAGCCAAGATCGCGGCCTCGCTCGGCCTCACAGAGACACAGGTATGTCGACGCAGAGCCCCGGGACGAAGGTCTTTGCGGCTCTGTAGGCACTACGTACAGTCTTTTGGGCTCCTACCAAAGACATAACAAATTCTTGCTAGCAACGGATCATATAGCACTGTTACGTGCCACTGATGTAATACGCACTTGCTTACTAAAGAGGATGCAATCAGAGACGGCAGACTTCGCCCCCATGCCGCCACCTGTCGAACTAGACGAAACATATGTGTAGTCTTTGATTCTGGCCTCTTATCTGCATTATATGAAAACGACGACATTCACAAAACCGGAAGTACATAAAATATCGTATTCCCGTCAAAGGAAGACCGAGTCACGGCCTCAGGTGACAAAAATACAACTATATGGCACAATGCGGTGGATTTACGTGCGTTCAAAAGCTGACGAGGTGGTCAGATTAATCTGGCGCACGGCACATAAACGAAAAAAATTAGGAAAAATAAAAACAAAAACCGAGTTGCTCAGAAGAAACGGTCCAGGCAATAGTCCGCAAAGGCAGTCTGAGAGGAAAAACATGTACAGAAAATTTGTTGAAATTTGGAGTGTGTTTTTTGACATACGCAGACGGACAGTCAGACAGACAGACCGGCAGACATACAGATACATTGGTCACAATACTTCGCACTCCTGATGGTATGCCCTAATTCGCATGTCTCAATGCCTCATCGTATATCGTTATAACTCAATATGGAAAGAATTGGAATATTAGCGTTAGCATTAACGAAGTAAACGTGTTCATCTAGTGACCGAAGTAAGAAGCATCGTTAATGAAAGAAAATATTGCACGACCTACTGCATCTCACTAAAAGCTGGATAACTTCACTAAGTCAGAAACTACACCCGTCCCATCCGTCCCGCAGATATCATTTCCATCCCCACCCATCGTCGTTCAATTTCGTCTCAGTCCATCCCCTCAGAACTTCAATTCCGTCCTCACCTGTGCTGGCAAACATCGCTTCCATCCACACTCAATTTCTGTTCCCACTTGTACAACAGTCACTTGACGGAATATGAACTCGGCTGAGCTGTTACGAAAAAGTGTAAACTTAGGAGCATATCCGTAATAAACTGCAGTCCATATCTGTTATAGTCGAGCAAGTTTTGCGTTTGAAAGAAGTTACCGGTGGACTTATTTTTGTTGCTTTAGATGCACCGTAAGTCATATGAAACTACATTCCCACGGTAATCCAGAAAGATTTTTCCTATCCTCGCGGGGGTTCCATAACGTTTGTTTCCATCTGCACGGGAACCCCGCAACAACCTCTTCCAACCAGCGGGATCCAAGGATTCCGCGGGATTCCCGTTATAGCGGGATTCCCGTTATCCCTTGCCGAGCAGGACTCCTGTATGAAACTGGCGCTTACTGTGCAGGTGAAAGTGTGGTTTCAAAACCAGCGAAGCAAGATGAAGCGGCTGCAGCGCACTGGCGACGATTTGACGCCACAACACTCAGCTGATAGCTGCATGTTTAGCCATCAGCAGCAGCTGCAGCCGGGGGTTTCTATGGCGACGGTTGTCAAGGAAACCCGCAGCGATGTCGGCAAGGAAAACGACGCGTCGTTTGCGGAACATCTTAATCGACTGACGTCAACAGACAAAATCCACACCGTATCGTGGCGTCCAAAGTGATGTTCCATGGTGGATAGAAATAAAACAATAACGAAAATTATACAAATAGGAAGTTCTTTGATTACTTCAACCAAGAATGGAGTCGAAAATTGTCGATACTGGGATAAATGTCAGGCGCTCTAAATTAAAATCTAGACATTACAGCAGCTGTGAAGTTATTTTCGAAGGTCGTTTTACTTTGCAGTTTTTACGTTAAGAATGTTTGCCGATGTCTCTGTGTGCGTTGTGCTCTTATTGCACCGGCGTTTTGTATTCGTTTCAAATTTTGCACACTGGTGCAAGTGCATTCAGCTAAGCACAGTTTCAAGTGTATAGAAGAGTGGAGACGTATTTTTCGCGTTTAATGGTTTTATTTTTTGATCTTAGTGTCAAACGTGCATATATCGTAAACGCAGAAGTGCAGTATCGGTCTTGATGAGATGAGAATATTTTATTTGTTTTTAATGCACGAATTATGCATCGATAAATGTTACACGGAGAGATGAGAATTTCGACATGGTCGTCAACGAGTTTGCGGTGAAGTAATAACGGTTTTCTCGGTTTGCAGCGTTCATAATCGCGCAACTGCCGCTGTGTAGATGTATAAACATAACGAACATTGATTGTACGTGTATTGATGTGACGTTTGCTATTTTCAACTGAGCGCTCGGAGCAATTGTAAAAACTGTGATCACTTTTTGCGAGGACGTCACTACAGAAACGTTCAGAAGACGACTCATGTTGTGTTTTGATATTTAACTAATAGTGATGCTAGTGTGCATTTAACTGTAATTGGTGTGTATTTTCTTTTTTTCTCGCTCTGTCGAGACCGTTTGGGATTTTATATGATGTTTGTCAAACGTCCGTGTTCAGTCTCCTTTTTATTGTAAGTCAGTAGCCAGCGTAGCAGTTTGACGTAGCCGTTCAGAGCACGTCTATAGAGTAAGCAACGCCGACAAATCACTGTTTAAACGGCTGTTTTCATAAACATGCAATGTGTAAAGGCATAACGTAAACACCTTTCTAAATTTTCAAACCAACAAACGTCATCATAACACTGTGACTGATAGTAATAGAATGTACAACTCTGGACAGACATTCTCCACTTAGAGATGTCCTGCTAACTTTGATAAACACGACACTCAGTCTGCAAAAATTATAAATTTGTACGACAAATAATGCTAAAGGCGCGACGTAATCTAAATTGCGTTGAAAGCACAATAAACTGCAACCAACCAACAAACGTGTACATAGTGTTCACAGTTTATAACAATGCCATCATTCGAACGTTATTCTCTCAGGAAGGGTAAAAACTAACCGTATTTCAAACGTGACAATAAATGCAGTGTAACGAATTGCGACGTGTCAAAGTACGTAGCATGATAGATTTTCTGAAACTGAACTACTTTTAACGCGCGACGCTATGCTAGTGTGGTACATGCTACGTCGTCTTTCCATCCATCCGTCCGTCCGTCTGTCACAAGTCGGTGTTCTATCGAAACGTCGTACGATACCGCAGTTCTCTGGCGCTAAATGGCGAAATTCCAATGCGGTCACCACCAACGAGGCGCCAAATACAATTTGCAAACTGCCAAGAGCCACGTTAAATTGTAGGTAAATTCCCGCAAGTCGACATTTCATTCTAGAATCGACGTAGGAATCGGCAACCTTCATATTAACCGACTCCCCCTTACTCCCGTAAAATCGCTGAGTCTGCATCAATCTCGGGAACGCCCTCTGGAAAAAAGTGGGTGGACACGTCCACCCAGTTCACCCGATGGCGACACCTCTAGATAGCTGCGCTTCGACTTAAGTCTTCAAGATAAAACGCAACGTGTATGTAACAAGTATGCCTGTTCTTGTAATACTTGCACGGAAATGTACGCTGACCGCGTCTCGTGCTGCCCCCTGGTGAGTCACGTTGATTATGTGCTGCGCGCCATATATATAAGGTTAGAAAAAGACGGGACAGGCAAACAGACGGGCAGACCGAGGGACGGACGGACGTCAGACCGTTACATTACGCTTAGCTTTAGCGCTATACGCGACAAGCGTAACAAGGTGTCGCCCTAACGGGGCGTAATCGTACTGGCCCGCTGTGCAGCGTTACCGTGGAGCTATAATTACACTGGAGGCGGTATGACGTCATCGCCTGACCTGCGCGGTTGAAGCCGCCTGCAGGCCCGCCGTAAAGTGTTACGGACCCCGACAGACGACGACAGACGCCAGCGAGCAAAATAATATTGGCCCATTAGGCGGGCCAGTAATAATCAGCTGACGCGTGACGACTGGGAGCCTATAGCGATAAACTACACAGCTGCGTCGACTTCGAAATATTGTTACAGCGCTAAAACCGCAATTTTTGTTCGTAATATGAACACAACATAACTCGGACAATGCAAGCCATCTTCAACCGACCGAGTTCTAACCCACTCGTTAGCAGAACAAAGCGTGCTCGTGCCGGCAATGTAGCCTGTAGAACGACGACGGCCGAGGCAAGCGACAAAAACGTCTACGTATAAGTGCGTCGTTACGTAGGTATCGTGTTGCTGTTCATCCACCGAAGTCTATAAAAGACCGGAAGCAGCCCAGCCAGCTCAGGCTGAAGCTAACTCAGCGCCATCTTGTGTGACGACTCCAGGCACTGTGAAATACCCCGACTCTTCGCGGCACTCCCATCCATGTTGCGTTACCCGTGTGATGAATGACTTATACCTACTGTCAGTGCTAAACCAGTACAGTACACTAATTGCTAGTGCATGCTATATTCCATTTAAAATTTAAATGTTCACAGTGACTTAATAAGCAGTAAACTCTTCGACAGAGGCAACGTAAGGCCCACGACAGTCAATTAAATACTGATGTAGCCCAAAACGTAAAGTTAGCAACAAACAGTTTTCCCTGATACTGTCCATAACATTTTCCTGACATTGCCTAAACACCTGTCAAATTCCCTGACATCTCCAGATTTCCCAGAAAAGTGGTCACACTTCACATCGGAGGATCCAGGATTGGGAACGGGGTTTGTTGGAGGGGGGCTAAGAACGGAAGTCCCTTGATCAGTGGGATCCAGAAGCAAAGACCCGGTCGGATGTTGGGGACTAAGTTCTTCAGAGGCTGATGATTTGCAAATTATACTAAAAAAAGCAAAACAATCTTTGGCAACTTGGTGTGAAATTCTACAGTGATGGCAGGCACGAAGGTAATTCGTCAGAGCTCAAAATGTCTAACGCTATGTATCAGCCACTGGCTCACGCCGCTTGTGGCTGTGATATGACCGACCGAATTAAGGTATACATCACAGTATATGTATGCGCGTGAGAAAGTAATCCCTCGTGTGTTCAGTTGTTTGTGATTCTCTCGCGTATTATAGCATCGTTCACACAGCGCGTACTAAATTAAACCGATCTGAACTGAATTGAACTGAGTTGGAGCCACTAGCTCCGTATATCTGCCATTAGTTTTATTTTTCATGGGCAATGATAAGTTTTTAGGCCGCATCGCATCTAGCGATAGCGGCCTATTGCTACACACGGAGTAGCGTGGTCGATCGGTCTGTCGTTCGCCTGTCGGTCTGTCAATTGGTCATGTTCGTGAGCCCTGCAAAAGCGGCTGAACTGACCTGATCGAAATGCCGTTTGGGGTGGTGACTCGGATGGGCACTAGAAACCATGTACTAGATGGGGCCCCGATCCCCAGGGAAGGAGCAATTTTTGGAAAAGTGGCGGCTCATCGTAAGCAGACAGCGTCGCAGCAACAAATGGATCGACAACACGTAGTTGCATCGGCCAATCGTATCACATGCTTAAAAGCAAGAATAGTGAATAGTTAACACTGTTTACTTATGGCTGCATATCCTCTGTTAACTGTTCACTATTCTTAACGTACGTTAAAGGGGAAACCACTCAAAAGCGACGACGAAATGACAAACCTCGGTGATTATAATTAAAACTCCGATTTGATTTTGAAAATGAAAATGAACGTTGGTATTACATTTTCATATCGAGTGAAAACCAAAATAAGCATAGATAGACGGACCCCCAGAAGTTCAGTTCAGTTCAGTTGATGCGATATGAACAAGGCTATAGACATATCAATAATCAACAACTAATTGGTATTATGCATGTCGTATGATCTCAAACTAGCGAAACTTTTGCCTCAAACTAGCTGCCGGCCTCTGGCTTCAACCAGCTGATTGGGTTACTTCCAGTTGTACATGTTTCAAAAAGGAAGACGCTAAACTTACGGCGGTGACTATACGTATAATCTTAACCGATTTTCGAAATTCTTTAACTGGCAGAGTCAACAGTAAATTTGCTGTAAAGTGATTATTAGACATCCCACCACACCTCACATGCGTGGCTACACTACCTTGTGAAATACTAATGTCATAAAACTATAGTGACAATTTAGAACATCTATTTGGATTAACGATAGAACACACCGCGCACCGCCGTACCAGTCGGACTACTACGTTCCGGCCGTCGGTGTCGTCACTCGGCAGCACCTGCGTTCCGCCAACCGTCAACTGCTTGCAGTACCTCGCTAACGGCTCAACACTCACGGCCGTCGGGCCCACATTCTGGAACTCTCTCCCGGATTTCGTCCGAGACCCGACCATCAGTGCGGACTCTTTCAGACGTTTGCTTAAAACGTACCTGTTCGCTCGATACTTTGCATTCAGCGCGTTAGAGGTACTTGACGATAACCGCGCTCAACAAATTTACTTACTTACTTACTTACTTACTTACTTACTAGGTAGTGTGGCGACGCATTTGAGGTGTGGTAGGACCTTTAACTATTACCTGTCGGCATACTCACAATGACTCACCAGAAGACAGCATGCAACGCGGCCAGGGTACATTTCGGCCCGACAAAAAGGAGGACCGACATACTTGTTACAGATTTATTGCCGAATCTGCCAGTGAAAGAATTTTGAAACTTGGTTCCGCCGATAGTTTCCGTGTTTTTCTTTTTTTGGTAGCACGAGATTCCTTGACGGATTCATCGACAGACGTATTCCTCGACGACGCGACGACACTTCTGACACTTGACGTAGCAGCACCAGTGAAACTTGCAGTTGCATCGCTCGACCACTCGGCGCCGGCGAACGTTGAATCCGCGCCCGCAGCACATAAGCTCGCAGCCGTCGATGCCGCCCGACGTCCGGCGGCAGCGGCGACCGTGCGTGCCGAGCGACCCGGTCCGGCGGTCCGGCTCGCAGAAGTCCGGCGAGTCTCGCAGGTAGACGAGGTCGGCGTCGGACGGCGGCTTGAACTGATCGTTCCGCGGCACCAGTTCGCGTCGCGTCCCGCCCACCAGTCGCTGCTCGACCTGCGCTCAGTTACAACACTAGCAGTCTAACAACAACAACTGTGATAATGTTTATACGGTGCTCTTCATCACGAAAGTTCACCCGGTTCACGAGATGAACGCAGTCTCAGTCTCAGTGCAAACTCCCAGACCAAGCCAGCAGATTTGGACTGCGAGTCCGCGTGTTGGCTGCTGCCATCCAAACCAACCATCGCCAGTTATTATTATTACTCGGCCATTAAGCTGATACTCATTTTAGCGTCTCACGGACGGTGGAAGGCTGAGTCTACCTAGGCGCGTGGTAACGATGCGCGCAACATGTGCTGAAGGGATATAGGCCTATTATCGCAGTTGCTGTCGTGATTAAATACTTCTGCGTATTGTAGGCCTATGGGGTTCGATCCTGAGATCTATCACACCGTAGTCAAGCACGCTGCTACTAGACCACTGCGACTTGCAAAGTGATACAAATAGGTTTACTGACAGAACACATTTGAAAAAAGTACCGATGAAAAAAACAAACAAATGCCCAAAGTAATTTGGCAAAAAGCTGCATCGCCAAATTGTACCCCCTCGCAGCTGCGAATGGATTCGTCCGATCTTGACCCCAGTCTAACACATGGTTCCTTGGACCCACGTGAGTTAGCTCCCTCCCCCCAAACGGAATCTCGATCGGTCCAGCCGTTGTTTTTGCACAGTACATCCGTGTAACCAACATACAGACACATAGATCTGTCGCAATAGGTCGCATCTATGATATGCATGCGATGCAGCCTAAAACGAAATACAGAATAGGAATTTAAAGGGACAGAAATGGCCTATGCACAATAGGTCACTTATTCCGCACCGTACGACAACACAAAAATACGCGGTTAATTTCGAAGAAAAACTGTGACAAGCATCAGATTTAATTCGTCTTCGACCATCAACACAAGCTATCATTTCCATCATTTCCGTGATACAGCAAAATGCAAAGGTTAAGAGAAAGATCTTCCAGAGTTAGACGGACTAAACAGCATATCTGATTTCAGTACGTATAGTCGTCAGTTAGACATCAGCTATAGGGTGATTATGATCCACACCGACCGACGCAGTAGCGGGGAGTAGTGTTTTCACCGCCGTTTGTCTGTCTGTTTTCGCACGATACCTCAGAAATAAATGCAGCTAGGATCACAAATTGACATAGAAATGTTCCACCATGAGTCCTGAAAACCAATTTATTTTGGGATCAAAAGGACAAAGATTAAGGTCAGGAGTCAACCGACTGCGTCTTTGCACTCTTGTGAGTGCTGGCTTCTTCTAGTTGTATACTGAGATGTTCACCTTTGTTGATGGCGACTATAGCACGTTATTAAACACGCTTGGATCCGAGCTGTTTGCTTGTGAAATGTCTCTTACATGTAGGCCTATCATTTCTTTCTGTCTCACACAGCACATTAATAACGGACAAAACGTTTAAACTCTATTTAGTCTTGGACAATTCAAACCATGGTCACGAGTTTTCTGGTATATTCTCTACACAAATACGCGTTAAATTTCAGCGAGAACTCGTGAAGAACCCGTAGCAAATGGACGGCATAAGCACGTACTTCGGTAGCCCCGTTGTACTTGTCCTTGAGAATGGTTCCAACGTCGTGGAATGGAGGAACCGACCGCCAGCAGGTTCTGACCTCACACGACCCAGATACGCCGTGGCACTTGCACTGTACCTTCATGTGATCCTCGATCGCCTGTACACGCGCGCAAAACCAATGACAGTGAAATGGTGATAATGATGATGACGCATCGGCATCATATGTAATGATATCATGAGTTGATTTGATTTGCTTACAATTACGAATCCGCGAGTACAACATCGTTTCGATGGCATCTCCATAGTAGCCGATTCCGCGTTTCTTACTACTAGATACACTATGGTTCAAACAAAACGCCCCCACCTTATTCACATCATCGATGACTGAAGTCTGTTGATCGATTTCTATAACATTAGGCATTTCCACTGATGGTCTCCAGTATTCATTCGTCTGTTTCAAACGCGCCCAAGAATTTCCCACTAATTTCCAGCGCCTCTAAAGTTACGACCATATGGCGCTATACAAATGTGTATATTATTATTATTATTATTCTGTAGCATTAGGCCTAGCCTACATTTCAAAGGTTCTACGCGCGTCGACGGTCTGCTTTGGAGTTGGCAAAGAACCGAAACCGAACTTATTAAACCGAACCGAACTAGAAAAAATGTCACGAGGAAAAATATATATGTATAACTCGAACCGAACACATAAACCGAACGCGAAAGGAACTGAATCTTAAAATTTTCTTAGAACTCGATCACAACTGAATACCAGAATTGAAAGTTATTTCCCATATCCAGTCTGTTTTTGTCCATCCCTCACATCCATACGTCGCCGTAGGCCAGACGAGACTTTTCATCGTTCGAGCTACTGCGTATGTCAAAAATCATTAGTACGGACCGAAGTCGGAAATTTGCGAGGTAACCACGCACGAGCGAATTAAAAAGTGACAGACGGACATCAGCGAGTCCGGATGATTGCGAGCCGTCGACAAATCGGTGACGACGACGCGAGATTCAGCGGCTGCGTCGTTCGCAGCATCGCAGCGCGTCATCGCGCACCTGCAGCCAGCTGGCAACGATTACCTGCGCGTCGACGGACGAGCACCGCCCGCCAGGCTACACATCCGGTCCTTCGGTGAACAGCCGCTCCGCCCACCGTCGACACTCGGCCGCACGAACCTGGTTCTAATTCGGAGGCTGCCGAGCGAAGACGATGACGACGCCGAACAGCAACGGCGTACGGTCGATTCGGCTTCAACTGGTGGCGTCAACGCGCCAATAACATTTCGGGGGACGTTTCCTACAAGTTCTCCCAAACAGTGATGTATTCAGGGGCCCTTGCGCCTGGAAAAGTTCCAAAAATTGTAAAATAAAAAATTGATGAATTCATATTCAAAAGCCATGTTATTAAAGCATGCAGCATTGTAATCGCCCAAGTAGGCCTATTATCTCATAGTGCATGCAGTGTATACAGACATTTCTTCAACTATTTTATTATAGGCTCAAAGAAAGAGCCTATATTAGAAATACTCTACGGGGAAGACGGTGTTAACACATTCGGCAATAACTCCACCGAAAGTGAACCGATTTGTATGAAATCTGGAACAGTGTGAGTCAAATGTGGGGGCTGGCCCTGGCAGATTTTGGCCGCGATCCGTGCAGTAGCGACAGTTTGAGAGAGATCGTTTTTTAACGCAAAAATTGCTCACAAAATTTCCATGTTTTGTGCCTTCAGGCCGTCATAACTCCGCAATGATTACAGATCGCCGTTAGAATCAATTCAAAGTCTTTTTCCCTGGAATGTACGCTCCGTACAAAAAAGGTACATAATGATAATAATAATAATAATAATATACACATTTGTATAGCGCCATATGGTCGTAACTTCAGAGGCGCTAAATGTTCTACCCAAATGTTCGGCAACGTCCGATGTCCGATATTGCGTATTAAGACCAATAGTACGCCGCAGTGCTGGTGCGGCCTAGCGAGCGATATATTAAAGAAAAGCAGACTGAATTGAAAACTGAAAATAAGTAACACGGCAGATAACGCTGGCATCCCTCAGTCGCAGGCACGTGACACTAGATATCGTCGAATGCATGAACTAAACAGCTTGTGCATCAGTAATTAAGTAAACAGTTGGTGTCACCTGTCGAGTACGCCGGTGGGAAACGCTCTCTTCGAGCCTATATTGCAGTGTGTCTCCAGATACACTGCAACCCGTCTAGTTGTTATTGATGCTTCTGGTTTAATCTCTTCATGTGTGGGATGCATGTGGCAACTTCCAATATGCGATGATGATGATGATGATGAATGATGATATCCATTGAGAAAGACACGAGTGACCTACACTATTTGATTTTTACAAAGCTTCGGTGGCGACCTCTTTTCTCAAATTCTAAATACCCCCCCCCCAGTTCCAGATAGTCCGGGGAAACCCGGCCGCCAATCGTTTTTGAGGCACTATTAAGCTAATTCATTTGTATCTCAAACACACACAATAGAACAAATGTTAAATATCCCTAGAGGTAGGCCTATGTGCGCTGCCGCCTAGTATGTCATGGCACCGCCGCTAGTCTGTAACGAGAGGGAACTATACTAAGTTTATTATGTTAGAAAGGACTTTACGCAGCGACTACCGGTAGATCGAGAACAGCTACGCGCCTCTACCCTTCCAAAGTCAGGTCTTATATAATCTTTATCAGATTCGGGAAAATTGTGTGTTTTAGGCATTTGCTGACGTTATAGTTTTTTTAAAAGTCAAGATGCATCATAAGCGGACAAGCCTCTGGTATTGCTCATGTATAAAAGTCTACGTTGCTACTAGAACTTTCCTCGGACCATTTGCCTGAGTGCCGTAACAACATCGCTTTATCAGTTGTCTCAGTACACCAGGCAAGTTAGGCATATTCTGTACAGGAAAGCTATTAATCCACACAAGACATGGCGCTTCATACCTCCCGTCAATTACACCCACTCTGCTATATAAACAATCCAGTACGGCAGCATCGAATTCATCAATTTTTTAACAATGAATTTCTTACGTGGACAGTGGACACCGGATGGTAGAAGTTAGAACGTCTTTGTTTGGCCGGCGAACTTTCCCCGTCCTGCACTCGACCTGCAGCTGACGGGTGACCACTTATGTGGGTAAACCGTCCGCTATAGGTCAACCAAGCAAGCCAACTCAGCCCTTCATCCCTTTGGGGTCGATAGATAAAGTAGTAAGCTGCAACTGGAAGTCTGCTACCTCAATTAGGGGTGGCGCCATCCGGTGAACGCTTAAGAAGGAGAGGCAGGCATGGTGTAATTTGCAGGTAAAATAGTGTAAGCGCTTTGAGACTATGCGTAGTATAAATGGCGCTATATTTCCTTTCCTTTACACATATAGCCCGAGGTAGTATAATGGGGGATTTTGATTGATTTATTTATTGGGTTTGGCAGCCAGAGCCATGGGATGCGCCCCATTACTCAGACTCTGGAATTTGCAAATGGCTTCAACTTAGTTTGACGCCTGCAGAGCGAATGACACGCTAGACTATAGACACGTGCTGCCGTGCATGCGGCCACACATGCAGTCGATATGCTTCGCTGTGCTCTGACAGGGCACATCCATGAAACTGAAGAGCGCCGCCACGACATTTCATCATCGTCATCATTATTATCAACGTCAAAACAATAAATCTGTAATCGAAAAGACTGGACTCCTTGGCACCTCTTTGACAAAGTTGTCAGAAGCGCATATAACAAGTACGCATGGCCGAAAGATTTAAACTGCACTCAGCGATCAATGTCGATAGGCCGAATTTTTTTCGATGCAATATATAAGTAGTGTCAGCAGAACCATCACACATGCTCGCGTTAATGCACAACATTTCTTGAACACTCCTCGCACGCATCAACCGCATGAACGGCATGATTGGCAGTCGCCTCTATCTGGAACAGCCC
>Ga0209780_1000608_pt1 | contig 20003 bp, 15 predicted proteins | sample WorMetexBAHAMAS2_FD_187384 | JGI IMG/M metagenome (GOLD analysis project Ga0209780, IMG submission 187384) | Marine gutless worms symbiont microbial communities from Max Planck institute for Marine Microbiology, Germany - Inanidrilus exumae... | ecosystem: Host-associated > Annelida > Digestive...
ATAAGTCAAAATTTCGATTTATTATCTCAAAATTTTGAGATAACTATCTCAAAATTTTGACATAATAAGTCAAAATTTCGAGATAATAAGTCAAAATTTTGACTTATTATCTCAAAATTTCGAGATAGCTATCTCAAAATTTTGACATAATAAGTCAAAATTTCGATTTATTATCTCAAAATTTTGAGATAACTATCTCAAAATTTTGACATAATAAGTCAAAATTTCGAGATAATAAGTCAAAATTTTGACTTATTATCTCAAAATTTCGAGATAACATTTCTCAATTACGGACGGACCGTAGCATATCCGGGCTTGTCGTCTTCCGTCTGTTACGTTGGCCCATATGGTACACTGAAAAAAGTCTGATATCACTGCATGGATAGCCACGTCAGGGCCCCAAATCCCAGTGTTGTAGGCCCCTTCTCATAGTCTTATGGGAGTTAGGTACGTGGTCGGGACTACCCGCGGTTCCTATTACATCTAGGCCTACATGCAGGCCTACATTGACACTTTTCGTGTAACTGTTAATGTTTTAATGGCCCGCCAATAATATTGGGGCCATTATTGTTTCGGTCGGATCTGTCCGTCTGTCTGTCTGTCTGTCCGTCCGTCCGTCTGTCCCATTGTTTTATCTCGCCGGGATAGAGAACATTTCAAATAACCCCAGATTTGCTAACGAAAAATCCCAATACGTAGTAAAAATATTCTGAAAGGCAAATACATCATCGGAAACACTGTTTATTCTGACGAGTCCATTTTCTGTCGTGAGGGGCGACGACGCAGACCTCTTCCCAAATTACTTTGGGAGGACTTGTTTAAATCCCAGTGGTGGTTCGCAGTCACAGCCTGTTGCGCAGATCAGAAGCACACAGGTCTGCTGTCATTTGTCACATAATCCCAACAACAGCTTTATTGCATTAGAATACGAATCCCGCACGTTTCCCATTCCGGAATTACCCGGAACAAAATCATACAAATTTCCGCCTGAACGGGAAGGGCTGAGTTTACGATGTTAGTGCACTAATTTACTATAGCCTGGGTCCTCGTATGGGCTCTGTCTCCGTGTCTGCATGTAGCTGTCGATCAGCAGCACTCAACACTAGGTCTATAGTACACAACAATCACAGCCTTGGGATGTTACAGAGTTTACTTACTGTTATATTCCGATTTAACATCCAAGTTCACTTTTCCACGTATCTCCCTTATTTGCTTCTGTTCCGGTTTTACATTTTAGTAGCATGTAACAGTCAACAACACTGGTGATTAAAATTATTGATCATTGAGAAATCGTGTGCCATACAGAACTGGAAGAAAGCGCCGTCTGACACAAACGTGTGCACAGTGAGTGACAAATTGGACTTTCATTGAAGGTTCCACCCGCCCACCGGACTACCTACAGGCCGGCGACCGACCGTCAGTCACGCTTGACTGGTGGCACCGTCTGCTATTGGTTGCATTAGTTAGATAATGTTTTCAAAACTATAAACTGTGATTGTGGAATGTGATATTTAGTTACAAGTTTTAAATCTTGGTGAACAGTATTGTGCAGACAATGCCACCAGTAACGCGTTACAGAATGTCACAGACGGTCGGTCGCCGGCCTGTGGGGGGTCAGTAATTAGTTGGTAGTGCGGTGGGCCGGTGGAACGCCAGCGGGCCGATGGAACCTTCAGTGAAACCGGACAAATTGCTGTCGTTGACCGTCGATGTGTGTATCGGTAACTGTTGTCTGTAACACCGTGACACGGATTGTGCAAAAACACAAATGGGCAAAGGATGATGCTGCTGTCACTTGCGCAGATGACATCAAGTAGGGTGCCGTGGGAATTGGTCAAATATGTGATTTTTATCCGAGCCACTTTGTTGCGCGGGTACTAGCTGTCATTGCGTGTCTGTCTGTCTGTCTGTCTGTCACACGCCTGTATTGTGTCAAAACGGCTAAACATAGGATCACGCAAACAATGCCACACGACAGCCCAGGGACTCTAGTTTTCTGATGCAAAAGATCTCCGCGAAATTCGACCGGGGTCACCCCAAACGGGGGTGCCAAATGCGGGTGGGGTAGGTTGAAATTGGCGACTTTCGATAAATAACTTGCTATAACTCGAAAACGGTACAACACAGACGCATACATGTAGTTTCTATTTCAGTCAAATAGGAAGTCGTATGCACTCTACCCAACGGTGACCTTGTCGGTGACCTTGGGTGACCCTTAACTCCAAAACCACTCCAATTTGTACATTTTTTGTTGCCTTTCATTCATAGTGGGTGAATGTAGAGACTTCAAATTTGGTTTGAGGGTTGATCATAGCAAGTCCCAGCCTATATAGATGACAAACTGTCCCTGGAAGGGGCGTGGTTATGGTCACGTGAGACATTTTCGCAAATGGACTTAGAAAATTTCGCCGTGGCACGCTGATTGACGTTGGTGAGGCGATATATACCGCGACAGCGAGGCTGACCGGCTGAGCGGCGGTCTGGTGTATAACAGATGGCTGAGACAAGCCGACGGTAGAAGTGTATGGCACGTGCGGTATGGGTCAAACTTCACTGGTTCGATTTCTTGTGGATTTGTTTCACGGGTAAGGCGCGGCGGCCGTTGAGTCAGACGTGACAGCAAATCGAACACATGGAGTTTGAGCCCATACAATGTCATGGTCGCGCTGGTTCCATCGGCGTGAGCTGATATTACTTGTTACCTATGCCAGCGAAGTTGGAAGAAGGTCATAATTATACCTTCGTCTGCCTCGCTGTCTGTCTTAGAAACATTACTCAAAAAGTACTTAATGGATTCTGATGACAGTTTTCACATAGTAAGAATCTTGCAAGGCCTAGAAACGATTAATTTTGACATTGAATTAAAACGTTAAGGTCACCAAAATTCAAGATGTAATACGACAGTGGGTATATCTCAAGAAGTAGGCCTAACTGCTCAGCGGGGTAATGAACTGGTTGGCAGTCTGTGCTGAGTTCTTTTTAGGCGGCCACTGGTACTGCAGTAGTCGCCTACATCCTATCTGTCTGTTTGTCTGTCTGTGTCCGTCTGTCACACTGCGGTATTGTGTCTGAATGAGGCAGCATAGAAGGATGCGGTCTTCACCAGCTGGTAGCCAAGTGTCTTTGCTGACGCCAAGAATGGTTAATTCTGGTCGACACCTACCAGGTAAATTTTGAGGAGAAAGGGGTTGACATCCCCAATTTTACAGCCATGCTGTACTCATTTCACCTTGTAACTCCAAAACTGTAATAGGCCTACATAGGAAAAATTTTGAATAGACGCTAACAGTCCCTAATCAAGCGCTCTCCAACCAGCTATCAACCAAGGTCGTACATTAACCCTAAGTCCCCCAAACAGGTGCTTACAGTGCAATTTTCGAGGGAATCAGGACTTTAACCGATAAAACTCTGCTACAAAGTTTTAGTGACTGAAAACTTCCAGCGGCATAGTTGTTTGGCAACGAGTTAGTAATCTTATGGTGTCGACATTTTTTCAGGGGTGACCCCATTCAGGGTGTGGAGTCGGAGTCTTCCTTTTGAGGGGGACTCCGACTTCGGGTACGTAGGCCTAGGCCTACTCCTTGATTGTTAGCAGGCCTAATGCGCGGTTTCAGCCGGTGTGCTGTTCTTGCTGGTCATGCTAGGTTGCCACCTACTATGCCTATAAGTAATCAGCTTCACTGCCAGTCTGTCTTACTGTTTATGCTATCAGGGATGGGATGCCTCAGTCTCTTGCAACATTCGGCAGCAGCACTGACAGGGCAATTAGTGACCAGGTATCTTACTGAACATCTCGGAGGCCGTGACCAGTGCCACGATTGCAAGGCCGTGACAGTGCACATCTGTTCAAAATGGCATGCCCAGGAGGATCGAACCCGCGACTGACAAGTGACAAAGAGTCTTTGTGTGTGGGGAATCCTTAGTTCATGGGGTTCCAAACCATACACTAAAATAATGGGGGTAAATCCAGCGGGGGAGCCTGAATTTTTTGCAGTCTAGTTGACTTTTGTTGAATTTCAGTTAGGTTAAAAAATTTGCTTGTACATTATTGTACACTGTTCTGCACCTTTTAATATAATTTATATTTTGTCCCATTCATCTGAAATTTGGGCCCAGAGCTGGAGTCATAGTCTGGAGTCGGAGTCCCGCAAAAAAATTAGGACTCCGCATCCCTGACCCCATTCTCTTAACATTTGGTTAAAGTGGCCAGCGTTGTGTGAAAATCGATGCACTGGACTCATTTCGCCTCATGCTGACGTGCTCTAGTCACAGCAGCGGTATGTGCAGTCGACGATAGTATACTGTTGTTGAGTTATAGTAATAAAAAAGCTTTTAAACAGATTTACTTAGTAATGGAATAGTGGTTAAACTTCTATATATCCATAACCGTGCAAGATACGCTATAGGTTACTATTAGTGACTAATAGGAACTCATATATGGTCTTTCGATTGGCAACAATATCAATGACCTACAGTGACCTACAAGACAGCTGTTCCATATGGTCAGATGACTTTAGCCTTTGTAACGGCCTTCGACCAAGGCCTGTTTCTCGAGCTGTCATGTGCATTGGTCGCCTTTCTCTGTGATCGCTGAGTTCTTATCTAGTTTGACTTGCTGTTGTTGTGGGTCTGTTGCTGTAGGCGAATCTCAGAAACACTGCGACATGGATTAGCTGTTGTGACCACTGACCAACCGTTACATTTGGGCTTCATAATTATCAAAGAATGATAACATTAAATGTCATTAGTGGGATAACATTGGGGTATTGTCGGTTTGATGTTGCTATACGCATAATCTCATACACAGCTAGGGTACGTCCAAGCCTCTACCACCAATGCATCACTCATGTTTAAATTGGTCCGTGGTGCCCAAATCAATCACTTTGGAGTTATATAGCATGTGTTGAGGCTTGAACAGATAACCTCGCATATTGTGACCTTGTGCAATGTGAAAAATGTGTCATTGTCACAGGTTCTGTACAACAATGTCTAATCGTGATATGTGTGATCGAGACACAATCGTCCAGCTGTATTTTCGACTTGGTTTGCCGTACTCTGAAATTACGGCTATGTTGGCCGTAAACCACGATGTAATAATGTCCAATAGAACTCTTCATCGCATTCTTCGTCGTAGTTTCTGCTACAGAAGAGGACATCAATCCGATCTGTTGCAAGTTATAGATTTCATTCACCACATGTTGCAGCAGTCTGGCTCACTTCACGGTTATAGGTGGATGCACGGTCGCTGCGTACAGCACGGCTTTGCTGTGAGTAGGGAAGTTGTTCGAGTTATTATGCTGGAACTGGATACAGAAGGTGTTCGGCTACGAGCTGGTCGCCGACTTAGGCGGCGAGAGTACTTTGCAAAGGGGCCAAATTTTGTTTGGCACATTGACGGGTACGACAAATTAAAGCCGTACGGCTTATGCATTCATGGTTGTATCGACGGATACTCGAGGAGGGTGATCTGGTTAAAGGTTCATTCTACAAACAACAACCCACGAATTGTTGCTGGTTATTTCATAGATGCTGTAGCAGAAATTTTATCAGTCCCTAAGTTTGTTAGAGGTGACAGGGGGACGGAGAACGGCCATATTGCAGCAATGCAGACATTCCTCGCTGGTTCGGACACATTTTTGTACGGCAGAAGTGTTGCAAATCAGCGGATAGAGGCATGGTGGGGCATCCTGCGCAAGGAGTGTGGACAGTTTTGGATGGATGTATTGGAGCACTTGAAAGACCAAGGCCATTTTACAGGTTCATTTGTTGATCGTGCGCTGGTGCAGTTTTGCTTCTCCCGTGTACTTCAGGTAAATGCAGAAGTGTGTCTTAACTGTAGCTTCATACGCAGCATGCTATATACTTTCTATAATACTGGGACCGTGTTGGTCCACGCCAATGTTCGGAGTATGTGCTTACATGCAGTGGCATATCACCAGTTACAGCAACCGTTGTAAGATATGTTGTGTCTGGGCCCCTTGACTGTGAGTGATTCTTTAGTCCTATATGTTCTTTGCTGTTAAAAGGCCGATAACATAACAAGCATTAGGCCTAAGAAACACGGGAAGAATTGCAGTCTGTGGCCTTTCAATTGCTCCATAAATGACCTTGAATGAGGCAACACAAACAAGGCGACACTGCATATAGACTGTGGGAAGTGCAGCTCGACCTTCGGTCTCAACCCACTTCCCGCAGTCTATATGCACTGTTGCCTTCACTCAGCCGCTCAGTCCTCAATTCTCACTAGAGTCTATGTATATATTGCCCTACCGACGGTTCACTGTACATTTATTGAGAGGTCCAAAAATTAAAAGGGGTCACGTGACCTAGACTTGTAAGGGTAACCTGATCTGTGCTGTTTTCTATTTACGATTTTAGACTACACTATGTTATAAAACTCCCAACGGTTTTAGCGATTGTATTGTATCAGCCTATACAGCCCACCTGTTGTTGAATTATGCATAGAGAGTTTATTGTGCGAGTAATAGGCATTACTCGTAGTCTCGTACATACCTTATATAGGCCTATGCTAGCATGCAAACAAGAATAATATATCACTCATTCATTCATTCATTTTGTACGTGTTGTAGGCCGAATTGGATGAAGTCGTGGCCGTTTGGGACAGTCACACGATACGGCCCACGAGGAATAGAAGAGTTCCTGGTGGTCGGCCAGTAGTGATGTACAGTGTGCCGGAGATATATGGCACACGTGACTACAGGGTAAATGTGCAGTCTGATGAAATTGCAGCGTGCAAGTCTGAATGCGTGTATGCAGCGTCCGTCTGTGATCCACTTGTGGAAGAAATCTGCATTGTTCTCATGAATGAACACGATTGGTCATTACCAGTTGACTATATTGAGGCGGTCACTTTGTATCACAATTTGCGTGGGGCACTGCCAAATGATGTCGTTGAAACTTGATGATAGACGACAAAGAAGGCAGTAGGTCTATCAGTCAATTCTATCAGTCTTATTAGGGCATTGGGTTGGCGATTTTGTTCGGGGTATTGCTTGTTGTAATTTTAAGACTTGTCACATTGATTGCAGGTGCCAAAATGCAACAAACGCTTTCGAAAAATTCGTATGGCTTTCTGCGCACTTCATTCACACTTCTGCATTTACACAGTTATACTGTATCCTCGCAGTGTCATACATTGTCGATGGACAGCTCAGTATACCACCGCAAATCGAGGCAGATAATGCACCGATCCATACAGCCGTCTCATAACGTGACTACATAGGTAAATCACAATACACAATCATAGGCGGTGGAAGCTAGCTCGTGAAAAGTGGTAGGGCAAGCTCTAGCTCCCTTTCCCTCCTGTCCCTTTTCCTGCCTCGCTCCCACCTCTTCCCTTCCCCTCCCTTTAGAAGTAGGCCCTTCCCTACGCTCCCACCCCTTCATTCCCTCCATCCCTTTCATACCCGTCCCTATCCCATTATCGCTTCCCTGCCCTTTTCCATCCCCATTTTCTTGCCCTTCCCCTTTTAGCAGGGGTCCAGGGTGGGTGGATTTGGTGGGGTGAGATGGCAAGGACAAAGGAAGGGAAGGGATAAAAAAGGGAGGGTAGGGATGCCTCACCATTGTGGCACCCTACTCTGACCAAGTCTCAAATTGATCGCTTGGAAGCTGTTCAACGGAGGGCTATTAAAATCATTTTTTGTTACTCCTCACTTCGTATCTTGCGACCTTAGGGCTGGCAGGCATCTTGTCTCTTCAAGCAAGATGAGTGGATCTCTCCAGGCATTTCTTCAGAAACATTTGTAAACCTGACAACTGTTTACACCATCTCCTCCCACCCCGGCGGGACTTAGCCGTGACATCCCGTCTCAGGAAGCCTACAGTATATCCACGACCAAGTCTCCGAACCAAAAGATACTGCTCAGCAGTGTCTTATGCTCTTTTAAACTTTCAATAATAATCAGTTGTTTATATGTATTCTTAGGAATTATTGGACTTCTCACTGGATTTATTATGTCTGTTGTATTTTCTAGTTTGTTTATATGTAACCCTAGGAATTATTGGACTTTTTGCTAGTCTTATTATGTTTTTTTTGTATTCTCTAGTTTGCTGTAACCTGAACCTGTAATCAAGCCTTTCACTATGGCTTTTGAAATAATAAACTTACTTACTTACTTACTTACTGACAGCAAGGGAATGTATGGGAAGGGGTGGAGTGTTGTACTTACTACCTAATAAAAGTGCAAAAATTACTTTTTAAAACTGAGACCAGTTGCTCTTTATTGTATAAGCCACGGCAATAAAACAACAAAAATCCAACTGTTGTCCGCAAATTCTAAGCACAGAACGTAGCTTTTACACTTGACTGGTCAGTGACTGGCATACATATAAAAGCTAGGTTCTGTGCTTAAAAGTTGCACTAGTTTGGTTGTTCTGTTAGTGCTAACGGAAGTACGGAATGCTATCCAGAAGAACGCTCACACAATTTTTGGTTCAGTTGGCAGGAACTGCGTTCCGGTTGCAAGTTAATGCCGACCAGAACGCCGTTCCGGTGCGTTCCAGCACACTTACACCCTGCCCTTTGTCCAGGACTACCCAAGTGGGCCGGCACCAGAAAGGTAAAACCAATCTGGATTTTACTGAAGCAAGACATAAGTGAGTGGAAGTGGCATCAGCTGTGCCATATGCAAATATGCACCTTGCCCTAGACAGACAACCACGCCATTACCCCAGCACTCAGTTTTTACAGGCCGGATGCCCTTCCTGCCGCCCAACACTGCAGCATTAAAAATTAAGTCGATGGAAGTCGGTTTGCAAAAAAAACAGCTTGAATGCCCGATCCATGCAGCCGTTTTGATACAATACCGATGTGTAACATATTACAAACATCAGACAGACAGAGACACACAACGACAGATAGCCTAATACCCGTGCTGGCATAGGCCTAATATATCGATCGTTGCATGGGTAAAAAAACACCAGCTACTGCACCAACTGATATTTTTTTTTATTTTCTGACAATCCCAAGTAAATGTCTTTGCATAACATGAGCAATATAGGCCTACACTGAAAAAAACTATCATTTTGTACTCTTCGTCTAAAGGCCTACCCCAAATCGCAGTTGCTCAAAGTTTGTCACAGGTAATTAAACGTCAGCGTGCTAGTTTATCGCATGAGTACGCGTCGCGCTGTTTACCGGTAGGCCTAGGCGTACTAGTAGCCTACAGTCCAGAACCTCCTCACGCTGCCGTGAAAGTGTTTATTTCAATGGCTGCCAGCATGTGGCTACAGAATCGTTCATAGCTAGACAAAACAGGAAGACGTAATTGCAGAGAACACGTGTTTGCAACTGGAAATTCGCGTGTATAATCGTCGTCGACACACTGGTCTTCATGCCCGAAAATTATTCTTGGCTTAGGAACAAATCCAAGAGGAGGAATGTCGCTGAGGCCGGTTACAAAAATCAGCAGCTGGCCCAACTTTCCATCATCTACACAAACAATATGGTAGTTAACATTAACACGTAGGCCTACGCGTAAAACGCAATGACGCACGGAAATGCTGCACTGTATTGGTGCATAAGCGCTGCATATAGGCCCTTTGGAATGTGCTCATTCACTAAGTCTGTGGTGATGATAACAGTATAACAAAAACACCGTCCTATTGCGAATACAACGGTATCATCTGTTAACAATGACTATGATCATCATCATTACCATCATATATACGTGTTCAGCAGAATGAATGTCACAGTCGCGGTAAAGTTACAAAAAATAACAAACTCAGCACGGGCCAAAAGGCTGCATAAACATCGAAATCCAATCAACATTGCTGGTGTGAAACAAGAACTCTGCTAACGCCGAGAAAGTCGACCGTTGCCTGTGCTGTGCGAGATATGCATTCAAGGTCATCGACTTTGGTGCATGAGCGAACCCAGAGGGGGGGAGAATGGGGGAGAGGTAGCTGCCCCGTACCCCCAGGCCTGCCCCCACTCAATCCACCATAACAAATCACGTGCCTTTCATCTTGACACAGCGCACGATTCATTATACTGCATCATACACAGATGTATTTTCTTTTTAATTTAATGTACGTTCAGAAGGACTTAATTAAATTTTGATAAAATTCTGTTAGCTGTAAGATGTCAGCGTGGGGGTCCAATCTAACAATTTTGGCAAGGAGGTGTATGGCTAGCGCGGACACGAACCTATAACTGGGGTCTGGGGGCGGAGCCCAAGCAGGGTCCAGTGGCAGAGCCTGTGGTCAGGGGGTGAGGGGATGAAGGCCCCCTGAAGCTTTCAAACATGCACACAGTGCATGCAATGCAAACAAATGAGCGAATTTTGCATTGAATTTGTTTGCCAAAGATTTTGAAATCTTTGCCAGCAGCGACCTCCCAGAGCTATAAAAATGCAACCAATTCATTTTGGCTGTGGGGCTGTGCCCCAGGGACTTTGCTATTCCCGGACCCCTAGTCGTATGGGGACGGGGATACCCCAAACCTCAATCCCTTCGGCTTCGGCGCCTCGTTTGCCAGTGCCACCCCGTGTCCTTTGCCGTGTCCCCCTCACTGCCCCTTAAGGCAGTAAAGCTGGCTTCGCCCATGTTTTGGTGCCAATCGAAAGCCCACAATATGAGTTCCTATTGGTCACTAAAAGGAACCTGTATCTTGCACCGTTCGGCCGATAAAGTGGTAAACCACGTGCCCACTATTTCACTATTACGTAACATATTCTTCTTGCTATAGCTCCGAAACAGTGGGAGCTGGGGTAGGGGTTACTATTGATCAATAATAGGAGCTCATATATGGGCTTTCCATTGGTACCAAGATCGTTGACCTCGGACGTTCCTGGACAGACAGACAGAAACTGATCACTGAGGCCGTGCTGTGCATGAGCGTCGCGCGGTAATGAAAGTGGCTCAGTGCAGCCCTGCAAAATGTGTGCCGATCATTGTCGGCAAATGTCAAGTTTTCGTCTGTGACAGCTGGGATGGTGTGCATGGTGGAAGGGTGTGGGTAGGGTTAAGGGGCATGGTGAGCATGGTTGGTTAGGGTTAGGTCGGTCTCTAACATGTGTGTAGCGAATTTCATCTGGATCCTGACGAATAAGGGAGGAGTAGCGATTTAAAGTTAGATGGTAACAAGAAGAGGAAGAACAAGAAAAACAACAAACTAAGTGAGATACTGATACTGCCATAGCCAGTGTCAAAACAAAATTCTCTGCTTGCCACATATATACTTACATTCGCAGTCTTGTAAGAAGTCTCTCCAGAAAGTGATGGTTGTTTTTTCCTTCTGGAATCGGTTGCTGCCTGTCTCTGACCACTGAACTTCAAACAACGCCTCCACTGCTGTGGCATCCAGGCACCGCTGGCTGAAGATGAACGCTGCTTCCATAGCCTCCGGATGTTGACGCACGGCTTCAAGAACGCCCGCGAATTCTAGTCCACATTTGAACCTGAAAGTGCGTAAGTGTTCACAGCATATTTCATTGTCATTTGAAGCATGATTCAGATGCAAAACAAAGCAATACGGAAATTACGATAACACAAGTTGTTTGCCCACAGCATGTGCATGCAGTGTCTATTCTACTCACCTGTAGTTTGGGGGGGGGGAATGAAGACAGTTTGGGGGAAGTCACTTTTTGGGGTCTGGGGGCTGTGCCCCCAGCGGGTCCAGGGGCAAAGCCCCTGGTTCACCAAATGAAAGGTAGTTGAACGAAATTTACGAATCCGACCTTCTTTTCCCGATCGCTTACGGGACGTTGCCATGGTAACCAATTTTTAGGGGGTCAATTTCTCACCCTCAAATCTCAGAAACTACTGGACCGATTTTCACCAAATTTTCAACATATGATAGGAATTTGGTCGTATATTATCGTCTTGTCCTTCGTTTTCTCAGGGCTATTGGCCTCAAAGCCAAAAATTTGGACTTGGCGTTGGCCTTGTAAGCTCCACCTGCAGCTGATGGGTGACCATTATTGTAGGTAAACCATCCGCTACCAGTAGGCCAATTCAGCCTTTCATCCTTTCCAGGTCGATAAATGAGTAGTAAGCTGGAATCGGATGTGTGCAACCGTGTACGGGTGGCGCCATCTGGTGAAAGCTACAGAGGTAACTGCAGGCCTAGCGGAAAGTAATGGCAGCCTACTGCCAGGTCAATGCCGTGATTCACTTCACATCGCCTGTGGGCTGACTGCCTGTACGCTGGGATCAGCTCCGGGCCCAACGGTCGATAACGAGTATGGGAAAACTTTACCTTTACACTCGATATCAAAACTATTGGCATCCTGTGACCTTGAGGCCGCAACTTTGCTGTGTGGTCATACCCCCCAATGTAGTCATATATTCTGTGTTTTGTCAAAATCTGTCCAGGGGTTTCAGAGCCATGGGGGTCGAAAACTGGTCTTCTTCATTACTTTGCCTATTGGCTTTTACAACAGCTTGGATTGCCGTCCAAGCTGTGATTGTAACAGTGATGCACATTGTTTGTCCAAGCATCTGTGAAGTCTCAACCTTATGGTGCTATACAAATGTGTTTATTATTATTATTATTATTGAACAGTACGGCAGTTTCCTTTCTTAGTGGTCTTAGTCAACGAATCACAGAAGTTTCTGGAGAGGATAGAGAAGGCAGCTTTCTTTTCCAGCGGTTGTCAGTGTTGATTCAACGTTTCAATGCAGTTTTGTTGCATGACTGCTTTGTTGACGAGGTGGCAGGTCATTCCAGCTTTTAAATTTTATTTAAAAAATTTTTTAATTATAATTTTCTTAATTATAATTGTTATTATTATTAATTAATTAAACAATAAATACATTACTAATGTAAATTGTGTACGTTATGCAAAATTTCAAAGTAATTTTGACACTTGACAGCAGAAGATGTCAACTGAGTTTTATCGGTTATTTGCATTTTCAAGCTAAAAAATTAACAAATTTTTTTTTCAAAATCCGAGATGTGCATACATCGTATAATGCTCACAGCATTCTCCTGACCACAAACATGCCAATGTTTTGCTTGTACATGCAAAATGCACAATTTTGCACTTAGCTGTTGCACTAACTGTATACTCACTGATCGAGTGCTAAGCCGGCTCTACCAATACAAATGAAGTGGCACAGGGACTTCAGCAGCAACTTCACACGGTCGATGGAATTCATATACGATGCGCATCCAGCGAGACAAATTAGTTCCTCTAGTACTGTCACAGCAGTTGAATACTGTTCCGCTGTCTCAGCATCCTGCAGCTGACAAGACAAAACCACATCCGTTGTGTAGATTTTAACCTTTAAAAAACACGTAACTTGCATCTGAAAAGTGCCAATTCCAATTTCAGAATCCTGGTCTCGAGGTAGGATAACTGCATGTCATCAAACTTTGTATCAATCAAGTTGGTACAACACGAAACCCGTATATGACTTCCTATTACTAGTTATAAACTTATAAACTTGAGTGACCTTAAACAGATACAATCGGAAGGCATGTACGTGCCAGTATTTGTGAAAGATGATTGCCAATATGTGCTATAACCAATGTAAGTTTGAACAACGTGTTCACATTGGTTTCCATCATTTTGGCAGTGCTTATAGCAGAGAGGTAAACTTAAGTGAACTGTCATGCGCCACAGCAAGTAGGTCTTTGTCCAGTACTCATTACTTTGATCAAGCGTGACATTGTTGGTTGGGTGGCAGGATGGGCATTCGGCCTGTAAAAACTGAGTAGTGGGGTGTTGATGCAGTTATCTGTCTTGGGCGAGGTGCAGATTTGCATATGGCCCAGCTGATGCCACTGCCACCCACTTGTCTGTGGCTTCAATAAAATCCACATTGGTTTTACCTTCTGGTACCAGCTCACCTGGGTAGTCCAGGACAAAGGGCCGTTAAACGGATGTAGTAGTAGCAGTAGCAGTAGCAGTAGCAGTAGTAGTAGTAGTAGGACTACCCAGGTTGAGCTTGGGATTAGGTCCTAGAACATAAAATTCCACATGCAATGGTCGGCTATCTTTGTGGCAGCTAGGTTCGTGTCACGTGAAACGTAATGTAAAACAAGAAGCTCTGCTATCGCAGATGGACCGCGCGACGCGATTGTCAGTAGAAATCGTGCATTCCAAAAAAAGCTTGCATTCGACGAAAAATTGACGATATCGCGCATCACGCCAGTGTAATCACTAGGCAACAAGCAACAGGCAACAATGAGGATCAGACTCCACTGGTTCGATTTGTGGTTTACATATATTATACAGACAACTTTGCAACAAGCAGACGAGAAATCGAACCGATGGAGCATGGGCCTTAGAGGACCGTCCGAGGCGTGAAAAACAGACATCCGTCGTCTCGGCATTGTTGTTCTCACTACACGGCCTTCCGTGGCGAGATTTTTCTAAGTCCACAAATGCACATGCAAAAAATGGATCACGTGAGCCAAACCACGCCCCTTTTGTGGATGATTTGTCATCCGTTTGGCAAGACTTAATATAATCTACCTGTGTACAAAATTTGACAACTCTAGCTTCAGTCATTCCTGAGATATGAATGGTGTGCCAAAAATTTCAAATGGGTCACGTGACGTAACCACGCCCCTTTCAGGGACGGTTTGTCGTCTGTAGGCTGGGACTACCAACAATCAACATGTGTACCAAGTTTGAAATGTCTACGTTTATTCACTACGAAGATATGAAAGGCAATACAAAATGTAGAAATTTGGGTGGTTTTGGGGGTTAGGGGTCACCCAAGGTCATCGGCAACATGACCATTTGGTAGAGCGCATATGACTTCCTATTCGACTTCAATAGAAACTATGCCTCTATCTCGTACCGTTTCCGAGTTATAGCGAGTTATTTGTCGAAAGTCGCCCATTTTAACCTACCCCACATGCATTTGGCGCCCCCGTTGGGGGTGACCCCGACGGAATTTCGCTAAGATTTTTGGCGTCAAAAAACTAGAGTCCCGGGGCTATCGTGTGGCGTTATTTGCGTGATTCTACGTTTAGCCGTTTTGATACAATACCGGCGTGTGACAGACACACACACACACACACACAGACACACACACAGACAGACAGACACACGACGACGGCATATACCGCGCTAGCATAGCGTCGCGCGGTAATGATCGAGACAAGTTCAGTTAGGCGTAATGTCACTGACCTGTAATAACTGGTTATGCAGGTCGCCATCCACGTGCTTCACATCCTCAACAGTTGGCTTCGCAGTATTGACACTGCCCGTAATTGTCCAGTATAAATGCTTATTGAGGAAAGCTGGCAAAGGTCCATTGTGTAACAGCGACAACGACATGACTTTTCCAGCGTGTTCATACATCCTGTTTTCCAGTGCTGCAACATGTGAATTACGACTCCAATGTTAAAAAAACACACCAAACGTAGTAGATGCTTCTTTCAGTGACAAACACAAAGCATTCAACGTGTACTTCTTGTGTAGGAACCGGAGCCCCTAAATATGCCCTGTATATTTGGATGTTAGCCTAAAGTAATGCAAATGCCTTATTTGAACTTACTGTAATGCTGCTGCATTATTCCTCATATTTCCGGTCTATTTCTTGCATTTTCTGCAGAAATATTTAGCCGAAAATTAACCTTTACCTAAATTTTACACCACTCAATTACTTTAATTACGCTCAAAGAATGGGAAAAATGCATATGTGCAAAATGTTACCATTTTTGGTAATGAACTTTGACCCTTAATAATTTTGGAAATTTTGAACCTAGAAGTGTGAAATTGCACGCGATTCTAGACAAAATCCAAATCTCTGACCACACCAAATTTGGTAGCGCTAGCTTCAAAATTGGCGGAGATATGGACGTGTGAAATTGCCGTTCCACAAGCGATTTTCCAAACTTGTGATTTCGGGAAATCTCTCAACTTCGGCACTTTATATCTCGACCTAGATTCATCCTAGGTCCGATCTAATTACATATTATGCTAGTGGAAAACTTCTACTTTCTATGCATAAATTTAATTCTTTCCTATCCGGTTAATTAAGTTGCAAAGTGTAATAAATGCAACATTCTGCGTGAAACCAAACACTTACTTCTGCATGCACAATCACAAAGTAAATTGTTGCTGTAGTACACGTGGCACAAACGTATAGTTCCTTGGGTCCACTCAAGTTTGCACACCCCAAATACCACCTCGATTGGTTAATCCATTTTGCAAGGTTGGTCTAATACATGGCTACATGTCATACTGCGTAATAACGTTATACACCTCAAAGGGGCTGGAACAACAGTAGTAGTAGTAGTAGTACTTTATTCGCCAAATACAAAGTCATGCAACAAAATACATGCAACAAAAACAATGGTACTAAACATATTTGGCAGGTTGCCAGAGAGGCACTAGTCCTATCGCAGCTGGCCACCTATAATTAATAATTAATGTTCGTGAAAACAGACTGAGAGACAGAGAATTAATGAACACACAAATCAAGAAGATACAATACATGCAATGCAATAAAAAAAACTTAACTAACAATCAACTATGGATCTGGTAAATCAAATAAATCAATCAAATCAATCAATGGATGGTTTAGTACTAATAGCTGAATTACACGAAAATATACAGTAATATTCAATATGTAGCTATGCTGCCACCATTTCAGAAAGTAAATATAGTTTAACTTTATTTTTAAATGACTTTTTGCTCATTTGCTCCTTAAGCACAGGAGGCAAACAATTCCATAGAGCACTGCCAGAATACTGAACAGATTTCATATTGAACGATTTTTTTACATACCGAATATGCAAATCATTTCTTTGTCTGGTATCATGACTATGAACAGCTCTATTAATAACAAAGTAGTTCTGATACACTTCAGGTAACTTAGTTGTATGAAACAATGCAGCATGAACCAGTTCTAAGATTTTCTGTTTGTGCAGTAGATGGATAGGTAAGGTGCAATAATTGCTGTATAGTTGACCAACAGGTGTTAGGAGGGGCTGTTTCTGTAATATCCGGAGTAATTTATTATTTAAAATATGTAATTTATGGAGTGATTTTTTACTGGTATTAGCATATATTTCTACACCATAAGCTAGCTGGGAGTTGATAAATGCAAAATATAGGTTTTTAAGGTAGTATTTGGGCAATCTCAGCGCCAGCTTATAGAACATACCAACAAACTTAATGAGTTTACTGTAAAGATGCTGAATATGTACATCAAAGTGCAAATCATCGTCAATAAAGATGCCTAAGTACTTGCAGCTTTTAACTCTACTTATCTCAACACCATTCATGACAATTCTGCAGCAATCACTGGTTACATTGGTTTTCGAGAAGACAGAGTAGCATGTTTTACTGAGATTAAGACTTAGTTTGTTCACATTAAGCCATTTACTCAATTTATTCAAGGTGCAATTAGCTGCGCTTACTAAGGTTTTATAATCTTTATCATGCAAAAATAAATTAGTACAGTGGGGTCCTTCATTGGACACAGTATATATCACGACAACAATATACATTACGGTGATGCACGTGTATAGTTTGCACGTGGTATGTTCCTTCAACATCACTGAGAACTGTCAATAATAGGATCACCAAAAGCAAGTCTTGTTTTTGCACTCACCTGCATAATCAATTGAGAGAAACCGCTCATTGATCGATCCGCAAAATACTTGGCTTCTTTGCAGATCTGCAACAGTAAGACGAAGAAATTCGCGCGTCAGGCCACCGTCATCTATGCCGTCTTCACCAGTAAAACGGATAGTAAGACCTGCAAAGGGGTTGAAGTATTTCCGGTTGACTGCCCTGTAGGCGCACTGCAGGACGTCATGCCGGTCAACATTGATTACATTCTTTCTGTCTTCATGACAAAGTTGTGCCGATAAGTTTAGTAAAATGTCTGTAAACGTGTCCTCTCTGCACATACACAAAATGAAAATGGCCAATATTCCACAACACCCACAAACGCCTTAATACAACAATTTACGGCAATTATACCGGGTGGCGCAAAAGAAACGTGCCTGACTTTGCGTAGCTTTAAAGGCGCGTGTACTTTATGGGAGACATTTCTTTTTGCACATTTGTAGACTAGTATGTACTGTTACATACTTATAAATTTCAGTGACATCATTAATGACGTCACTGAATGCCACTTAATGACATAAAATGGAACAAGGCAATCGTAGATAGCAGACTTCGCCCCCGGTACCGCATTCTCACGAACTCAACCGAACACTGTAGTTGTCTGACATCCAACTATGGTACCGCCACCTGGCCAACTTCATCCAAACATTAACGTCATCCGTGATTCTGCATGCGCATAGGTCCCATGGTATAAAAACATGACGTCATCCGTAAAACCGGAAGTACATAACGTATCGCAACGCCGTCAGAGGAGGACCGAGCCACGGCCACAGGCAACATGCACAACAAATTTGGTGAACATCCATCGTGTGGTTTTCAAGTTATGCGACCAGACAGACAGACAGACACACCGAAAAAACAATTACAATACTTCGTATCCCCTACGGGGACGAAGTAATTATGTATACTGTGTCCCAAAAAACAACACTGACGGAAAGACACAAACAGTAACATGCAATACGGTATACTAACTACAGTGCATAGTGCATACCTTACAACGTCCACTTGCAATGATGGCGGTGTCGACTACAAAGCACACAGAAGCAGCTTATTGCAAACTTGTTAATCAGTAAGCAAGTCCACAACAGTCTTCAGCATTATACAGAACCTTGAACAGAACTCAGGAGGGCAACGGGAAAGGCAACGTTCATGTACGACTGATTTAGCACGCGCAGCATACACACTCCACATGCTATATGTTTTGCCGATGTTTTTTATTTACTTTTTAATTTTTTTAATGATCACTTCAAAGCCCGATACTCAGGATCTACTGGACCGATTTTCGCAAAGTATTCACCAAATAATAGGTATTCGGGAGTAGATTACAGATCCCACCTCCTTTTCCCAATCGCTCATGGGACGTTGCCATGGCAACCAATTTTAGGGTAAAATTGGCCGACTCACCTTCATTCATCACCTTGGCATTCCAAAACAAATAGGAATATCGCAATGTCAATATGCGCTTAACAGCATGATCACCGCTATTAACGTGCCCATCGGCGTTGCGATACTCCAATTTGTTTTGAAACGTCTGTGCATGGAGTGAACGGGGTCGGAAATTTTGTCACAAAAGTGGTTGCCATGGCAACGTCCCTTAAGCGATCGGGAAAAGAAGGTCAGATCTGTAATCTACATCCAAAATCTACCATTGGTGATAATTTGCTCAAAATTGGTCCATTAGATCCGGAGATATCGGGCTGAGAAGTGATCATTAAAAAAAATTTAAAATAAAGAAAAAAACATCGGCAAAGCATATAGCCCCCTGAGTGAGTTTGCTGCATGGGCTAAAAAAGCCACACTCAATAGCAAGTAATACAGATATAACTGTGCACCGCCCTCCTCCCAAACAGGGAGAAGTGATAACAAGTCTTCCCAGAGTAATCTGGGCAGAGAGCGCGTAGTCGGAAAGTTCCCATTGGTTTCAATGGGACGCCCGACATTTTCGCTCCAAATTGCCCCTTCCCCTGGACCGATCCCCAAACCCGACCACCTGCCTAATCCCTGGGCCCATCCCACCCACCACCCCAAACGGCATCCGTATCCCATCAGCCGTATCGCCACAGCTCACCGGACAGACAGACACACAGACAGACAGACAGATGGTTGGAGGGAATGTTCGATAACAATAGAGCGCTTCGCCGCACGCTGCGCCGACTACGCGCTCTAATAATAAGTATGGAAATAAGTATGCACATAAGAAATAAGTAAATAAGTAGAGTAACTAAGTAGATAAGTAAGCACATGAATAAGTAACTTAATAAATATAACGATGATTAGCGTGACGACAAAGACGACGGAAAAGGAGGCGACGATTATTAACAAGTCTTCCCAGAGTAATCTGGGCAGAGAGCGCGTAGTCGGAAAGTTCCCATTGGTTTCAATGGAACGCCCGACATTTTCGCCCCAAATTGCCCCTTCCCCTGGACCGATCCCAAAACC
>Ga0209780_1000609_pt1 | contig 19993 bp, 17 predicted proteins | sample WorMetexBAHAMAS2_FD_187384 | JGI IMG/M metagenome (GOLD analysis project Ga0209780, IMG submission 187384) | Marine gutless worms symbiont microbial communities from Max Planck institute for Marine Microbiology, Germany - Inanidrilus exumae... | ecosystem: Host-associated > Annelida > Digestive...
GTCCCTGAGCTATCGTATGGTGAAAAAAATTGCCGAAAAGTTCAACCGCCTGAGTAGGGTGCACCAACGTCACAGACAGACAGACAGACAACAGACAACAGACAGACGGCTGATAACATATAGCGATCGTGAACGCGAGTTCACGTTCGCTAAAAACCGATGAAGCTAGATCACCAAACTGGACAAAGACATAGTCCGCCATATAAGTCCTGGAAACCATTGGGGCCAATAGGTCAAAGGTCAAGGTTACCAGGTACAGAAATATTGCCGGCATGTATCAGTACGGCGCTCTGGTGACTGCTGACGTCTACTTTTACCGTACTATATCATGTTCAACTTCCAATTTTTGCCCGATCACCACGGCGATGTCGATGGCGCATATTCCTTGGAATTTCACGTCACATGCCAGTGTTTTATGAAAAAGATCAACCAAATTTAGAAAAAAAAAACGTATGACTAAACCGTTCTTCAGCTAACGTATTTTGTCCTCAGCTTTTAAGTATTTCGTAGCTTTCAGTGGCATTTCACATTTTGAGCTCCGTAGGCATACCTCGGTATCCTCAAAACTGCAAACGGGACGAAATTTGAGCTCTTTTCTACAATTATTGTTTGGTGTTTTTTGTGGCATCATCCACATGGTTTTGAAATATAACGACCTTCTGATTTATTTGTACATGGCGGAATCCGAATCTGGTAGATAGGCATGGTGATATTTTGATAACTGTAATTAAAATTTAAATGATCCCTGTAATTAAAATTTTAGTCTTTATTTAGAAGTTGCTGAACAGCTTTCATGGAAAAGATGGCATGGTTAGCCATACTAGGATGAAGTGTACAACCTACGTGTGTGGTTGAAAGTGAACCACGATTCACTTGTTGACATGGAATTAAGTGTCATCACAAACACTGAGCGATGTAAAGTTGTAGCTACATCGTTTCTCTATCTAACGGTTCATAGATGTATATTGCGGGCGACTTACCCATCTACCAAAAATTTGCGCTCAAAGTGACCCACCCCATCAAAAAACGTTGATTTCGACAGATTTCGCTTAATAGTATGCCGCAGCCATGAGAGCTAGCGAGAAAAAATTAACACTGATAGGAAGTCGACCACGCGCTTTCCAGCGAGCCATATATGAACCCTGTGCGTTACCCCTAAGTCCCCAAGGGGGGGGGGGCCCAAAACGAGAATTTTTACATTTGGCGTTGCCCTTCATTTCTTGGTTGTAGGTAATCGTAGACATTTCAAACTTATGTGGGTTGAACATAGCAAGCCCCAGCCTACGGATGACAAAATGTCCCTGAAATGGGCGTGGCAACGTCACGTAACCCATTTTAAACTTTCAGTCCCCTTAAGATAACTGCGGAACGGCTTAAGCTAGACTTCAAATTTGGTGTACACGTTGACCATAGCAATTCCCAGCCTACGGACGACGAACTGCTCCTAAAAGGGGCGTGGTCACCTCACGTGACCCATTTTTAATTTTTAGTCCCCCTCAAAAGATATCTCTGTAACGACAGCTGAGCTACTTGTGTTCATAAGTTACCACCTTTTTCAAGCATAAAAGTAAATAAATAACATTTCGCAATGTTGCATTGTCTTCACTGACGATTCTTGACAGCATATGAGTTTGCAGCAACTTAAACACAGAATAGTGCACAATTTGTATGGGCGGCCTGGAATATTTTTGAGCGACCGTGTTAGAAGCCTAGTCACTAACTAAATCCCAAAATTGATTTTTGCAGTTTTAGACGTGTGATCGCCTTCTAACACGGTGTTTTAAAGTGCTAAGTTTTTAGCATTTATATTATCGACAGGACGACATATCACACCCTAAATGGGCGTGTTTGTGGTCACGTGACTGTTTTAAGATTCTCGCCGTTTGCCGATGCAGCGCGTCGCGCGGGTTCGTCAGCGACAGGTGACCTACTTGTTTTAGTAACAGCAGTAGCTTATAAGGCCCACACGTGTGGCCACACGTTGGTGGTGGAGAATCCAAGGACGTTTTAAGGACTTTCGACTACCATTTCCAGACCTATTCCAGCGATGTTTTATGTTTTCAAGGACTTTCCAGATCTTGGAAAAATGGATACCTTTTTCAAGGACGTTCAACGCCGTGTGGCCATCCCGAGCATAATTTTTTAAATGAAATTCAACCTTCGAAATTCGTCAACCTATAGGCAGTTTGGAAAGTAACAGATATTTCCCATCGCACCTTTAACAGACATATTACCGTGTAAAATCACTGCAAAATAAACTCCAAACGATCGAGTCTAAATGTCGCATTCCGTCGACTCGAATGAAGGTCAGTTGTTAAAAAGGTTTATCAGGCATCGATGCGATGTAATCTTACGCACCACATCGCACAGACAGTGCCTGCTGACGTCGAGCGTTAACACCTAGCAACAAGATTGACGCCGTAGCAACGTGTTGCCTCTGTAGCTCTGCTTAATTACTTCTCTCTCCAATTTCGTCGTCTTAAGTCCATTTATTACTTTACCAGCAGCACAGCCTGCATGGAAACTGTCAGTATTTACATTACTCGACTTTTCGCCCCGCATATCGGCGCGCGTGCGAAATGTTACACCAATCACCATGAAAATCTAGCGTGAAAGACAATGTCATAGGCTAAATTTTGCACGCGAAATTGACGATGATCGGTAACGAGGTATAGGCATGTTAAGGTAAAAGCCGGGTTCCCACTCTCTTGGTTACAAAAATTTCCAGAATCTCAGAAGCATTTTTCCAGGACCATGTCGTACGCCAGCAATGCTTAACTATAAAGAGAAACATCAATTAGCCTACCAAGGGTTCCGGGCGCCAGCGATTTTTTCAGTATATAAAGATAAAAAATCTGAGCCAATTCTCGCAAATTTTTGCATCTTCACCTACATCATCGAGTCCGCCTCCCACATCATATCAAGAAAATTCCAAGACTTTCCAGGACCTTTCACTGAAATTTGCAGGACTTTCTAGGACCAAAGTTCAAACCCATTTTCCAGGACTTCCCAGTGCCTGGAAATTTTACAAAAAGAAATCCAGGACTTTCCAGGAGGCGTGGGAACCCCGAAAGGAAAAGGTGAGCTATATATAATATCCTTACTGTGACACTCTTAGTGGTCCTAACGGTGGCAGCATCTACCGTAGGCCGCCTACTTAGGCTTGATTGATTGATTAGGAGTGTAGGCATGTTGGTCATCTCCATTTTACAGGCCTTTGGACCCGAAGGTGGATAGACCACTAGTCTGTGAAGCATGGCCTACGGTTACCTTCCCAGCCGCAGGGCGTTACCGACCTTTGGCCGGTACCATTTTATTATACTGCTTGCTAACAGACACATAGCCTGGGTGTGAACAACAGTGCTCTCTCTCTTCAGTGGCGTGCCCTTGATGGAGTGTTGTCGTGTTAACGATGCGTCGCCAGAGTGTACGGTCGGTACAACAGCGTGGCGGCCCGGAATCAAACTCACGATCGTCGAGTCGCAAGTCCAAAACGCCCTAACCACTAGACTACCTATCCACCAAAGTTTCAAAATTAAAATGCCGACAAAGGATTATGTAGATATGCTGCTCGTGCTGCGATGACTTCCAGGTGTTGCTTACGATTTCTAATATACAATAATACAATTGGCCACATCAGCCTTTAAAGGAAGGAACACTTGTGGCTGCAAAATGTAAAGCAAAAATACCGCGAGGTAGGCCTAGTTACAGAATCTGTCAGAATGAACAGACTAATTTGGCAAGGACAGAACAGCAGTCCATGTTGTAATACCGCATCCATAACAGACTAATAACAAATAAATACATTTCATTCTTATGTACATCATTCATTTCAATGTACGTAGTTCGAAAGTTTGGCGTACACACAAAACATAAAACTAGAAAATGGACTTCGACGCCTCAGCGAGGACGTGGATGCCGTCGCCACATCGACATTCTGCTGTGACCTTGACCTCCAAAATCTAACCGGGTCATCAGTAGGGGTCTGGTGAATATTCTCAGCAAGTTTCATTGAGACTGCTCATGCCGTTCATGACATATCGTGGTACTTCAAAGATCTGTCGGAACGAACGAACGCGGCGGTCGGACGGCTCGAAAACATAATACCTTCGCCGACAATGTCGGATCAACAAACTGATCGGCATAATACGAAAAATGACACAGAAATTCAAAAATTCATAATGCATGCTAAACGTTGAAGGTATAGCCACCTTCATATACAGCACGGAAACATAACAGAAAATAACGAAAAACTGAGAACAAGATGCAGTCGGAGTCGGCAGACTTCTCCCCGGTGCCGCCACTTAGAAACTGAACGAAACATAAGTGTCGTCTTTGATTCGGACCAATTCGGTCCATTATATGAAAAAAGAGGTTATATACTACAAAACCGGAAGTACATAACGTGCTGCACGGCCTAGAGGTGGACCAGGTGAATGTACAGAAGATTCGGCGAAATTTGGACGTGTGGTTTCTGAGATATGCAAGCGGGCAAAAAAGGTAAAGGTCGGATTCTCCTATAGCGCTACTTACAGCGGCAATGCCGCGACCAGCCGCGCTGTACAATCGTAGGAAGTGGCGGTTGATTGGCAAGAGCCAATGGTGCTGCAGCGCAAATTGCGGTCATCCATTGCACGCGTCAACGTACAATTGGACCCGCGGCATGCAGCTAGCAAACACACCACCGCTCCAATCAACCACACCAGGCCTTCATGAAGACAGACAGACGGACAAACAGACGGACAAACAGACGCACAGACGTACACTGACTGCAGGCGAAGTAAATTTTTAAAAACATGAGCACAGAACACTAGCCCGAGTCACAGAACACGGTATTGTTCATGACTTTTGATGCTTTTATTTGTACTCCGAGGACGCGTCAATAAGACAGCGCAATTAACGCAATGTCACTTCACCGTTGTTCGTTCTCATTATTTCTGTTCCACTTGAAGCGATAGTTGTCCTCCAACCTCTGACTGCGTTCCTGCTCTTTGACGGCGTCTTCGTCGTCGCCCTGGGCACGTCAACGCAACACGCACTAAATATACAATCTACTGTGCTGTGTTAAACATTATTCATTGGTTGGCCTAACAACGACGGGGCTATAATGTACACGTATGCCATAATAGATCATATGAATTTTACAATCCACTAACCCGAACGTAATACTGGAATTAACCGCCAGAATAACTCCACAAATCAACACAGGTAAATACATCATCCCATTAGAAAACTTAAATAAAAAGCGCTGCAATTTCATTAATTTTTACCATACAAAATCTGAAGTATGTATGCAATGATCATATCGTTATTACGACATCACCGCTATATGGTTATCATTAACTGTACAAACTGGGGCAAATTATCTCGACTCTTAGCCCACTGTGGTATGGCAGAGGGCGGCATATGAACGTCCGCTTCTGTCACGCTCGCAACGGAAAGCAGAATAAAGAATCTTTTCGGTAAGCTCGTGGAGACAGCAGAATAACCAACTAATGTCCGCTTCTGCAGTGCTATTTAAGAGCATTCTTCTAGCCTCTAGTCTAGGCGGCAGCTGGTTTGCCATACTCTGGAGCATAACATAACTGTAATTACGACGTACATAATTAATAATATAGAATTTTTTTTAAAGATTTTGCAAAAGTGAGAGTGATATAAGCAAAGTTAATCAAACGGCACTATTTGCTACCTTATTTAATGACTGAACCACATACGTGAATGCATTATCAAATAACATCATCAGAGCTACATCTACTCACAATGATGGCGATAAAAACTCGGCCGGACGGGGAACCATCTTCATCCGAGAACAGCTGCACTGATGCATACTCGGTGTTTCCCGCCGAAATGATCTTTAAATCTAGTTTTCTCTCACCTCAAATGACAAACAGTAAACCATGCTGAACTTTTCAACCAACATTTCTGTATAACATAGGAAGGACTTCCAGTAAGCAGAAATATGTCCCACTTCTCCTTCTAAGGTTCTCGTCTGGAAAAAGGAGAAATTAAGCCAAGGGGAAACCACATAACCACGTTTATATGGGAAACGGCCGTGGCCATTGAAATGGGAGGTTAGTTGGTGATCTCAGTAACAGAGCCAGAGTCGACGCATGGAGGACATTTGCACTGGCACCCATATTCATCAGATTATTTATAGTGGGCCGACTACAAACGTAGGCCGCCGGTGCATTACAAATTACAATGTCAAACATTAAAATAGTAAAAATCAAAATAGTAAAATGTTAATAGGCTTAGATAAAAGCTTCTGTAAATAGATGTATCTTCTGCTTCCGTTTAAAAACGTTCAGAGAAGTGGATGCACGAATGTTCTGTGGAAGTCTGTTCCAGGCTGCTGGTCCGGCATAAGAGAAAGCTCGTTCTCCGAATTTAGCCGGAAGCCCATGCAGACAACGGTGTGCTAGTTTTAATATCAAGATATTATGGTTATTACACCTGCTGGCAGCAGTGCATGGTATGTGCTTCTTGTATAACAAGGTTTAATAACTAACATGAGACAACAGCACTTTCACGAGCCGTGACAAGATTAACAAGTAACAACTGTGGTAATCAGAAACGACGTTAATTTCAATATTAGCTTCTGTCTAGAACGATTACGTATGCAACTCTTTACTATTTTCCATAAAACTTTTGCGTATGGCTCAAAAATGTGGTCGGCTAGATGCCTGTTGTTTATTAGACAAACCGGAAGTAGACATACAATTTTAGAGGTGTGCAAATGCCGATTTTGGCAGTTTCCCAATTGCGCTTGCCATGTTTTTCCATCGATCGTCACAAAAATTCAAACAGATTTAGAACTAATCTGCATTGACATTATCTCGAGTATCAACAAAACCCGAAATAGAAATTGATTTTAGAGATGTGCAAAATCCGATTTTGGCAGTTTCGCGATATTGGTGGACATATTTTCCCATGGAAGAATGCCAATTTTGGCCGTTTCGAGGTTGCATTTGATAGACCAGGGTTCGATAGAACACAACAGTGCTTGTAGCTTCAGTAACCAATCAGTAACGTTTCATCACCATTGGTCCTGACTCCAGCTTTCTCCAGCCGATCACGTATTGTTTCCTGTGCTTGCGGAACCTCCTTCTCAATGATAATATCGTCTCCACTCTTGGCAAGTAGATCACTCCCACCCACAATGTCGTCTCCGTCGCTGGCTACCTTGTCGCTCGTTTGAGGCGTTTCTGAGTCAGAGGAATCCTGCTCGGGAATCTGTTTCTCTGGAGAGCTGTCAACCACATCATCCGAATTCGGTTTTCGGCCATCATTATCAGTGGTTTGTGCCGTCTCACGTTCATCTGTGGTCCCACTGACACCACTCTCTGTCGCTGAATCTCTGCCATCTGAATCATCATCATCATCATCAGATTTCTCACCTGCAGCAAAACAAGGCAATCGGGATAGCACACTTCATCATCATCATCACAATTTATAACGCACCTTTTACACAGAATAGAACACAGGTATAGTACAAAGTCACTGCCTATAAGCCAAAAACGAATAACAGTTAACAAATGTTAAATGCTAAAACAGTGTGATTTCAGCAGTTTTTGAAACCTAGCAGATCAGCCACTTCACAAATGTTGACCGAAATGTCACTGTTTTGCCTCGGTGCGCATGCCGTGGCTGCCAACTGGTGCCACTACCCAGTAAACTCAAGCAAACATAATGTCACCTTTGATTCTGCCCCACTGGCCCCATTATGTGAAAACATAATGTCATTCACAAAACTGGAAATACTGTTGAAGGAGGATGACCAAGCCACAGCCACGGGTAAGACGTATGGAAAATTTTGTTAACTTTGGACATGCGGTTTTTGAGATATGCAAGTAAACAGACATACATACATCCAGACAGGCACACTCATCGCAATACTTTGCACTGCTCTGGGGGAGAAATAATTAACACATTAACTTAACAGCTGTGAACTGTTTTCTTTATCAAAGAGCCGACAAACTTTTTACCATACTATGAGCACTGCTGTAACAAAATGTAGATAGAACATTCACTGATTCATGTATTACACAAAAGCAGAAATAATGTAAAGGACAGTGCAAATGCACTGTCATCAATAAACAAAAATACTATGGCGCATTCTGTTAAAGCAGACTTGGAACTACTTCACATCAAGTCCATGTCATTACTCTATGGCAGTTTATTGATACTGTTAACTGGGCAACAGCAAGGACATCTGGTTTGCCAAATTTATCCAATCTAACAATCTCTAAAGCAGGAGTTCCCAACCACGGGATTCCCACAAGGGGAATTTCCGGGTTGCAAGGGAAAAGGTAACAAACTGGCAGACTCAAATTGTTGCAATAATGATCTTTTAGCAGATTTAGCTGTAGTAATTCCTATCAAATATGGTCTAGCCAGGCCATAATGTTAGCACTGTACTGATCTCAAATCCCATATAGAGCATAACGGAAATGATCTACATTGCACAACTCTGATCACAAATAATCCAATGTTTCATTGCACGTCCCATATTGTTTGAAGTGCGTCTTTTGAGTCGGACAATATTGGAGAGGAGAATACGATACGATACAATATAGATTTACGTGCGCTCAAAAGCTGACGAGATGGCCAGCTTAATCTAGCGCATGGCCCAGAAACGAAAAATAATGAAAAAATCAAAATCAAAAACCGAGTAGCTCAGAAGAATGACATTTTGACATACGGTAAAGGGCGCATGGGGCAAAAACGTTGATAACCACTGCTCTGTGGGGTTCTGACCTAACCTAGAGTAATTCTAGAGAAACAGGCTGCATAAACAGAACCAAATGGGAAAATATTGTGGCAGTAGAAGATCATTTTCAAACGCTAATACATAGAATGATACTGAATGCATAAATGTCATTATAACTGGTTACTGGTAGACAGCTCAAATCAACTGCACATCGTCAAAGCACAAAATTAACAAAAGAAATGTGCAGTCGTATCGACATGCAGACCCACGCCGGCGGCAAATGTAAGTTTTGATTGCATTTGCTGTCACTTGATAAAAATACTGAGCAAGTAGGGAAAAATGTGCAGTTGTATCGACATGCACAGTCACGTTTCTCCTCCGCATCCCGGCCCATCCCGTGCTATAATGAATGGCTTATACTGACACACTAAGCTATCTCTTGTTGGGAAAGATACATTGACTCTACTGGTCGAAATCAACACGCACAGTGATACGAAATCACTAGTCAAATACACTGACAAAGTACAGTGACTACACTAAATACCTGTCTTCACAGTTTCTAATCGTTCTAACAGAAGATTGAGTGTTTTCGCCAAATTCTTGAAAGCATCATCTCTGTCAACAGCTGCAGCCTGTTCTCCTTGCCTCGCCATATCAGCTTGAGCCTGAAAAAACAGAGACAACTAGAAGATGGACTTTGACGCCATAGATGCCTTCTCCACCTCGACGGCCTGCTTGACCTTTGACCTCCATAATCTAAATATATCTCAGTAGAGGCTAGTAAATATTCCCTGTAAGTTTCATTGAGATTTGTCTGGCCTTGCATGAGATATCATGGTAATGAGATCTGTCTGGACAAACGGATCAACAAACGAACGAAAGCGGCGGAAAGAAAGCCGGACAACACAATACCTTCGCCGACAGTGTCAGATGGCATAGGCATAAAAAGTCCAAACAAAAAGAATACACAAAAATCGACAAATAAATAAGAAAATTTTCCTTCTAAGTCAAAATGTGCATGTAAATGCTTTGCTGCGGTTTCATTGTAACTCTGAACAAATAGACGTTTGGTTAAATTACAGAGCACAGAATGGAGGTTGATTTCTTCATTGTAACTGCACAGTTAACTTCTAATCAAACATCTGCCAATCTAACTGAGAGAAGCATGCAATGTCGTATGACTAAAGCCAAACTGGTGCATCATTTGCACAGAGAAAATACACCTCATGCAATATGTTGGAAAACTGTGCTTGCATCGCTGAAGCTATACTTTCCTTGTACTTCGCAAGACGGGCTCTCCGCATTGCCGTAGATGCAATATCTTTCATCTCTATGCATCACAGTAATCAAATTAAAGTAGGTTTGCTACATAAAATCAAAGACAAGATGACGAAATCGAAGGAATATACAATCCATTCAATTATATGCAATTCACTCTGTGTACTATGCATTACATAATCATAATAACGGAATAATGGCCATCTTTCCAACTAAACTTTTGTCAGCTGGTTGCCTTTGAGGTCCTCCTCCGGAACAAGTCTGCACCTTTAAAAAAACTACTTTAAAAAAACTACACATTTTCATTTTCATAACCAACCAAAAGGGCATTCAGCAAAGTGCATACCTCCCCACCGTCCTTGGCCTTCCAAAATTTAATCACCTCGTCCCCGTATGCCCAAGGTTATGACTGACCAAGTTTGGTGACAATCGGACTTGAATTGGCCGAAGGTGATGGGAGGTTATGTTTTCCCATCAGTGGGGAAAGTAATTAATCAAATAACTGATATTCCATATTCACAGGAAATAAAACACAACTGACGAGTCTTACCGCTTTCAAATTCCTTCAAGTAATCGTCGTTTTCGTCTTCGTCATCATCCACTTGTGAGTCATCATTGTCATCAACACCATCCGTGCTAGTTTTAGTATTTGTCTCATCACTATCACCATGACTACCATCACTAAGCAACAACCAAACCAATCTTTATGCAGTGACAATCTACAACTATCATGCAGTGAACCAGTAAACAAAGAAATGAGAACGTGTAGTACAATGTTATGAAATACCAATATAGTAAAGTTTTATGGGATAATTACCTGCGTGGTGTTTCATCCGAACTGAAAGTGCAAACAAGCGTTTTGTATGACATGGTTTTAGAAAGAGAGAGTACTCAGCTTTTTCTTACACGTGACGAAATTGATATGATTATTGGTAATATTTGTAGTAAATAGTTTTTAATCATTTATATATGTGTCTGATTTGTGTACTTTAAGTACGATTAAACATGATAATAATAGCTTTGTGAGATGACATGCTGTGTGGGTGTGCCTGAGTGCCTGTGTCTGAAGCAACCAAAGTAGTTGAAATATTAAACTACTTGCGTAAATCTGGATAGCATAGCACTTGTGGGAAGTCTGTTGACTAGATAGATTGAGTTAAGGTTTTACGTCCCACCAGACGCAAAATAGGTCATTTTGGAGACGTTCTTCCCAGCCAATCTCTTGGCTTAGTACTGAAAAACTATATCTAACACAACAAAAGCAAACATGCATCCACAACAAAAGATACTACAACATAAAATTAACAAAAAACTAATGCCAGGTTTGGTCGCCTCCTACGACCTCCAGCCTGGAAATGGAACTGGCCTATTCTTAAGGAAGAAAATAAGTAAAGAAGAAAGAAGTAAGTATGGAAGTAAGCAAGCAAATAATTTATATACTGCTAGAATCGACAAATGAATCAGGCACATTATAGCTACGGAGCCCATGTGTGGCCAATACTCAACACCAACACAAAAGTTGACAATAACGGTATATTTTGATTAAGTGAGTAATCTATAGACCATGTGTGTTCAGGCATTTCCAAGTCATTATAGCAAAAAGCCATTCAGTTCTAAGAAGCATCTACAGCGTGTGCAGAATGTGCTAGCGCGAGTTGTTGCGCAAGCACCGTCGACCATTAGCTCAGCAGACATTCGTCGTGACCTACATTGGCTACCTATTAACCATCGTATTAGCTATAAACTTAGCCTGCTTACCTGGAAAGCATTGTATACTGCTGAACCATCCTACTTGTCTGAGCTAATCTCTCCTTACGTTCCAGCGCGAACTCTACGTTTCTCCAACACGTATCTTCTATCAATACCAACGGCTGTTACAAGTCACTTCTCCTCACGCTCTTCTTTTCTGTTTCTGCACCGTCAACCTGGAACTCTTTACCTCAACATATTCGCTCTGTAGACAGACTCTCAACGTTCAAGCGTCAACTAAAGTCACATTTCTTCCAGTCTGCTTTTACTGTCTAGTCACCCTGCGCCAGCGCCTCTGATTCGTTTCACGATTTTGGCGCTATATAAATTTGTTTGTATGTATGTATGTAAGCATCGGGGCGGGTTAACAATGACGCAGACTTTACAGCTGACCTCTGTATGTATGAAGCTCTTGCACTGCTGTCAGCAACATCACTTTCAGCTACATTTGTCTCATCGGCAGGTTTATCAACAGCAACGATGTCATCAGTCACAGACGTATCACTGTCAGAATGATGCTGATCTGACAATGTTACTTCAGACGAAGCTTCTGCGCCATCGCTGTCGACAGCTGCACACCCAAGCACTGTGTATCGCAATGTTTTTAGCAAGTATGATCTCACTTTACTACAAAGTAAAAAAAGTAAACTGTTGCTCAGGATGAAGGATCAGAATATAACGTCCAACGTACATCTGCCGTACTTTTAGCTAAAACTGCATCAGACCAGTGCATCAAACCAGTGCCTGACAACAATTTTCTGTAGTAGAGCCAACCAGTCATGATGCTATTGCCAGTCATGGCACAAGTAAAACTGGTGCTGCACAATTCAGTGAGAAAAAATTCTGATTTGATTCACGTTTGTGAATCGATTCTTCGATTTGACTGAAAATCAAGCCATGTCAGACAAATTCTCTTTTAAACGATAATGACAAAAATACTATAAATAGTAGTAGCACCTACTGAATTTTCAGTGTCTACAACATCAAATATCTATCACGTTCCTTTAGTAATAGGTTTGCTAAACAGTTTATACAGTGTTTTTTAATCAAGTTTGTTAACTTGGTAAGGTTTGTCCACAGTTGTCAGTTTCAGACAACTGTATCTAGTAAACTGATTTGTCCCACTACAGAAACTAAGGGGTGTTTTTCAAGGCCTACCAGAAACTACCAGACCTACCGCGACACGAACCCTATTTTCCTCATGTGGAATAATTTATGTGACCTGGTATACCAGCGGCCTACCATAAGCTACCGGAGTCAGACTGCAGTTACCTAACAGCCACGCCCTGTTAGGTTCTGGTAGGCCTTGTAAAACACCCCTTAAGTCTCATTGATGGCTAACAAACTGTGTGACATCCTGTGTCAAGGTGAATGTGTTGTAAACAAAGGTGAACGGTCAGTGCAACAAAGTTGCGCTGATCAAACTAAAATAACAACACACGAGACGGTCAATGTGCCGTGGCAAAAAAAGAAAAATCAGTATTCGGAGTTTGGGACAAGGTTCAAAGTGAAAAAACTCATTTACGGACATCTTTATTTGCCTTATGCTCAAACTTCATCACTTGGATTTGTTGCCTTTGTTGTACAACAATCTCATTATATTCCATGCAGCATATAACACATCCGCCATGCAGCCAGTACTGACCGTGCAGCGGCTGGTCCGTACGCTGCTGCTTCAGAACCACATGAATACTCTTCACTAGTGACTCAATCAACAACTTGTGGACTGAACTGGTAGACTCGACATTTCTGTCTGGTACAGCATCATCGTCAGCACTGCCGGCAACACCAGTGTGAAACTCTACAAAATGTTAGTACATAACTCATCATTTACACTGATTACTGCAGACGCTTCCATGTAAAATGTGCTAAATATCAGTCCGTGTTTGATCACGTGTGTGCGCCATAGCACGACAGGACAATACAGAGTAGTAGAACCCTAGCACAATTAGGTATCAAACAGCATGATATTGGGCCACTCTGTCGTGCCAAATTTCCCCCTGATCTGTGAAGGGAGGTGGGTATGAGAACCTTAAATAATCCAAACAGTCAATTTGCAGTATATTGCCCAAACGGGATGACAAGGTGCATTGAACCAGGTAAAATTTGGCACAGAAGACCACACCATAGTGTCCACATGCCAAATTTCCCGCTAATTGATAAAGGGAAATTGGCATGACAGACCCCAGAATTCCAAATGCAATCATACTTGCAGTTTGTAGCCTCAATCAATATGAAATTTGTCAGCACACAGTACATTATAGGTACTGTTTTGCATGCTGATCAGTGAATAGTTGTGGGTACTGGAGGCCACAAATTTGTCCTGCCTCTTTTGCAACTACATGTTACTGCTTACAATTTCTAGTCAATAATTTGAAGTTGCTTTGAGGGTGCAGACGTTCGTCGACAACTCTCACTATCACATTCAAGTATGTAAGTTTTGAATGACTGAATGACTGACATTTGGGCAGTGTTCTATCAAACACTATAAACACAACTGTAAATTATCCTAAAGGCTCCTTGAATAAACTCATCGGTTGAAAATAAACATAACTGTTACAATTAATACTACGAAACAACCGCAATATTTACCTAAAATTAGTGGCGTTTCGGCAACAACTGTTGCCTTTTTCTCGGCTAACACGAGTTCACCACGGAAATTATTGTTGAAATGGCGGAGGAAACAGTAGAAGAAACACACATAAATTAGAAGCAGAAGACGGACTGCGACGTGCCAGCATTAACGTCAATATCTTGCCACCTCAATGGACTGCCGTGACCTTGACAGCCCTAAAACAGTAGCTTTGCTGACTACAACTTAACAGTTTTGCAAATTATTACTATTATACTGCCTAGATTATTATAACTGACTAATCATTGCATTAGTTGGCATTTGTTGACTTTATTGGACATTTTGTACTATGTTTGCATACTGTATTTCTGTTTCAATCCAGCTTATAAACCAATCATTCATTGCCGGGTGGCAATGAAATAATGACACATGACGTACCATTCATGTACATCTCGTAGTCAGCCGCACTGAGCAGTGGGTTGCATGATATCGGCAAGGAGGTGACACTCTCTGGAGGACCATACAACGGATGTGTACAGATTCTGCTTGTGTAAACGATGACGATGTATGAACACGTTTCACGTTCGTCAACACTGGATACAAAGTCACCGTGACCTTCCTGGCACATAAACTGCACAGCATGCCACGTCAACACTATCATCATCCTATCGTCTCCGTATCTTTCACTGGCATGTCCCTAATGGTGCCGCTGGTATCAACCACAAAACAAAAACACGCAGCCCTGTATGGGCTCCGGGTCTATGATGCGCCCTGATTCCATTGTTGATTTCAGCACTACATAAATCATTTTGCTTACTTCCTTACTACTTTAAGAATAAACCCATTCCATTTCCAGGCTGGAGGTCGTAAGAGGCGACCAAACCTGGCTTAAGATATTTTGTGTTTATTTTGTGTTGTAGTACATTTTGTTACAGACGCATATTTGCTTTTGTTGTTCAGTTTTTCAATACAAGCCATTGGCTGAGAAGAACGTCTCCGAAATGGCCCGATTTTGTGTCAGGTAGGACATAGAACCTTAACTCAGTCAATCTTCCAGACTGAGTGCATGAACATCAACATCAGGACCATTCTGCCGAGTGACGTGAAGTGCCAGCATCGTCTTCTAGACTACAACTGAGTTCTAATCAAAGCTCTGGTAATTCTGTGGTTGTTCTGCTTTGAATCCATGTCCAACTGTACCAAAGACGCGCCTCCAAACACAACAAACATGCTAACACTATCCCATAAATACAAGTAAAACAGAACTGTTCTGAATCACATGGAGCAAAACCAATCAAATTTAGATATTGTGCCCTAGCTTAAAAATCCGTGGTCAGTTGCCATCTGCCATTATAAATGGCGGAGGAGATAGCTTTCGAAAACGGCTGGATTTCCAACTTTGAAGGCTCAAGACCTTGACCTTGGATCGGGTCATACTGCATACCGTCGTGCATCACTCGTCGACCTCTACCTACATACCAAATTTCATTGAAATTGAAGAAAGTTTTTGTGGATGGACGGACGGACGTAAGCGTACGTATGGACGGACATTTGAGACCGACTTTATTAGGTCGACTCTGTTGAAGAGTCAACCTACAAATATGGATTTTAGTGTTAAGGACCAAGATCAACATCACTGGAAGGATGTCACTCGCCTATTCTTGGGCTCTCTGACACTCGTATCCAGTAAAACTGAGACACTTAATATCGTATCAAAATAATTTCCAAATGCTAACCCTGACTTCTGTTTCTCGTGCCCTGCCTGTAAGATCACACAATGTGCCATTGACGTAGAACTGGCGGTGGTAACGTTCAATGGACTGCCGGCGTTTATCATCAACCTTCAGAATAGTAGCACATACACATAATTAACAAGCAGACATAATCTAGAGTGGTGTTTTACAAGGCCTACCAGAACCTAACAGGGCGTGGCTGTTAGGCAATCGCAGTCTGGCTACGGTAGCTTCTGGTAGGTCACTGGTATATCAGGTCACATAAATTATTCCATATAAGGAAAGTAGGGGGCGTGGCGTGGTAGGTTTGGTAGGTTCTGGTAGACCTTGAAAAACACCACTTAGGCAAGCATTGGTATAAGAAATTCCAACTTCACATTCACAGCACAGTAGCCAGTTCATGTAACTTTTAACAACTACTTCAAAATATGTTTGCAGGCATAAATAATGTGCAGACAAATCCACCGAGTCTATTGACATATCATTAAATTACACCGAAGTTATTTATAGTGGCCTAAAGAGTGAACTATTACAAGGGAAATGGTCGCGCAAAGACGTATGTTTTAAGACGATGGCGAAACACGGCAAGCGTCGGTGATGAGATGACATCATGCGGCAAACTGTTCTATAAGCGGCTGCCAATGAAAGGAAAAGCACGATCGCCAACAGTCATACATTCATACCTTTTTAAATAACAAGAAGCTCTGCTACTGCAGAGGGACTGCTCTACGCTAGGATTTGCTACTGTCAACATGTCTACCAAATTTGAAGTCTCTATCTCCACCCACTACGAAGATATGAAAAAGGATTCAAAATGTGGAAAATGAGGTGGTTTGGCGTAGTTATGGGTAACCCAAGGTCATTTAAAATAGCACAATTCAATAGAGCGCATAGGAGTTCCTAGTCTATGGCGACACTTAACGCCCATGCCACCAAATTGATACTGCACCGTTTCTGAGATATAGTGAGATACTGGTTTAAAAATTGACTATTTGAACCTACCCCACCTCTATTTGGTGCCCTCGTTGGGGTGATCACGTTGGAATTTTGCGGAGATTTTTGGCATCAGAAAACTAGAGTCGCTGGTTGGTGTCAACAACAAAACATGCAATTGTCTGCCTTCTTCCAGGCTGACAGCCCTGTATGGGCATTGTTTCTGTAATCCTAGATTTAGCCATCTTTGTAGAACTCCGACTTGTGACAGACAGACGGACACACGATGACAGCATATAGTGCTAGCATAGCATTGCGTGGTAAAAACTTTACATGCCAAGCTTCAAGCACTGCAATACATGTGCAATAATGGGCAAATTTATCTTTTGCATAAACTAAGTTTCAAACTTGGTTTAATATGCAAAAGTAAAGTGACAATACAGTTCAGTTAAGAATAAACTTCGGTCACAAACTCAAGTTTTAAACTGAGGTTACAACTGAAGTTAATCCAAATGATCCAGTTTTAAACCAAACTTACATAACACAATCAAATATGCAGCTCTGCTTAAACTCTAGTCTTAAATTTCAGTTTTAAACATAAACGACACTACATTTTCACTTAACAGTGGTGGTTGTTATATTTATGAAAGCAACAGTTGGCAGCATAAGTAACTGACGAATGAGTGTTGCATTTTATTTTCATCTCTGCCTTAGTTTATTTGGTATATTTACAAAGGGGTGAAATGGCAGAAAATGAAGTATCATCTGCAAATTCATTATCACAGATAGGCCTATCGATTATCTAATCGATCTTAAAAACTGTGGTTTAAGATTGGGTTTAAAGCTGAGCTTTAAAGTAGATTTAAAACCAAAGTTAGTGTCAGCATTGGTTTAAAATAAAACTTCGGGTCTAGTTTAAGCTTTGTATAAAATTTTAGTTTAACAGTAAAGTCCGAGTGAAAGATAAAGTCACGTAATGTATTTATCTCTCTATCACTGACACATTTTGCTTTGTCATCTTACTACTGTGAAATAAATCAAAATTACCTTTTCAGAATCATTCACTATATCACTACGAAGATCATATATGCCCAAAATAATGACATCTCCAACAATCTTTCCATCTGCAACATGGCATTTAGATAATTACCGATGCCGACCATACAACAAGCATTTAGGAAATGAAGGATGCTATTCATGGTTTCAAAAGCATATTCAATATGACAAGTATGCCTCGTAAAACAAAACAAAATCCGCCAGAAATGGTTCAACTTTCATTTACTAGATGACAGCTCAGAACGAACTCATCTATCCACTACAGTTACAGATGGCATGAAATGAACAAATGCATAACTATAAAGTACTGTCATATAATACCTTCTGAGTGGTATTGCTTTACTTCTCGGCCATAGCAAAACTCATATGTCCACCAACCTTTATTCTGAAATCGAGCGAAGCACACGCACACACACACACACGGTCCACAGTTCATTCTCATCATTATCACACTGGAGTTTACATAAAGCTCTATTTTACATATTTCAGCTCATCCAAACCGAGCAAACCACCAACAACTTTGTATGTGCTGTCACACGGCAAGGCGCTGGATGCTGCCGATATGGCTGTTTATAGTAAGGATAGTCTTGTTTACTCTCTCTCACTGTGAACTTACCAGTGATGGCATGATACATCGTATCGTATCGAATATCGCGATATTGAATGCGTATCGCATTGTATCAAATATCGCTATAATTCCCTCTCTAACGATTCGATATTTCGCACTACACTACTACGGCGCATTGACCGTACATAATAGGTCGCGCTGTCGGCGTCACCAACAAAGACAGAGCGACCGGCGGCACGATAACGACGGTCGTGCGGGCGCTGGGCGGGAAGTAATTAGTGTCACACTCACATTCCAAGGCAGGCGGATGCATTCAACTGAAGCGGCCGGACGTACCCACCACCAGTAATTTCCCGGTGTGGGCGGGGGACGTTTGTTTAAGCATCGTCTCCCGTCCAGTTTGACAGCCGTCGCCACCGGTTCATTTATCCTGTCACTAGGCCTATATCTTTTTGTCTTACTGTTGCTGAATTACGTCAGATGTACAATGACACGAAGTCTGACTGCACTCCAATACTCATTAGTATTTTTGAAAAACATAGCTAGGCCTACTGTTAATTAAGTAAAATATCCGTCATCACAATGCTAGGCCTAACAGTTGTCAATATTAATATCAGTCCGAATGTAGCCACGCTGGTCATCACATACATGCGGGAGTCAACATCAAACAGTTTTACCAGAATACAGCGACTTACTGAAACCGTCCATTATCTCCGATCGCGTAAACAGCGTGCAGCGTGTCAATCGCGAGGACATCGCCGCCGCCAAACGATAATTATTCAGCGCGGCGGGACAATAAAAGTCAAATGTGCCGGCCGACTCCTACGCGGCCTGGGTGGTATCCAGGTAAGGGGCGTGGGAAAGGATTGAAGCACACCGACGGCTCCCACAGTTTGCCGATCACTCCACGACCATCGTTATCAACTCTCGCTTTCTTAAGTAGCGTTCACATGTATGCAGATGACACCCAGGTTTATGGTTCATGCAAGCCGACTGCCATAACTGCATTCACCGCGAAGATCTCTGAATGCGTCCAAGCAGCTACGTCGTGGATGCGTTCCAATCGGCTTCACCTAATCCAGATAAAACAAGTGTTGTGGTGTGCGACTACTCGACGACAGCATCAGCTGCCCACTACACCATTGCTGATTGACGGATGCTCCATCACTCCGGTTTCTACTGTACGCGACCTCGGCATCTACATCGATTCCGATCTGTCGATGCGGTCGCAAGTTAAGCACACGGTGTCGCGATGCTTTGCCTCGTTACGAGAGTTACGTCAGATCCGCAGATGTGTACCGCCAGCCACTCTTCGGATGATGGTAATTGCCCTAGTACACTCCAGACTGGACTACGGGAATGGTGTATTGGTCGGCCTTCCGGCCTACCTGATG
>Ga0209780_1000610_pt1 | contig 19989 bp, 9 predicted proteins | sample WorMetexBAHAMAS2_FD_187384 | JGI IMG/M metagenome (GOLD analysis project Ga0209780, IMG submission 187384) | Marine gutless worms symbiont microbial communities from Max Planck institute for Marine Microbiology, Germany - Inanidrilus exumae... | ecosystem: Host-associated > Annelida > Digestive...
TATATATATTATCAAGTGTCATTTAGTGTCCACGTGTACAGCGATTAAGTCACTGTCGTCATGTCCGCACAAAGTATAAACAGTGACGTTTTTCGTTTGTAGCGGCTTTCTATATAGCGAGGCGTACAGCGTCCCTTGTGAACTCATCTCTTAGCATCTGACTGAGAGACATAATGTCGTGTATTCGTGTAGCGCTATTGACATTTTCGACAACTACTGTTGCCAGTAATGGCAGGCATCGAATGTCCCATTTCCGGTTTGGCATGCGTAGTGAGCATTTCCGGCATGCCCGCTCCTCATCCGGGACTAGTGATGTGTGGACCACGGAGTTTCGAAAACTTTAAGCTCCGCCAAATTGTAGTTGTCAGAGATACTGAATGACGAAAAAATGCCGTCTGCTTGTGTGTATGTATCTCAGTCTCTGTCAATCTGTTGATTCTGCCTAGAAGGAGATTAATCTATCATTTACTCAATTGATTTTATTTTCAAACTATAGACAGCCCTTACTGGAGGTCGCGCCACCGCTTTAGTCACTAGCCCGGTAGGGTTAGCTCAGGCACATTGCCGGTTACACAGTATAGTAGTTTCGACTTATACGCCATATATAGATACCGTCAGCAGTGTACTCATTGACCGTGCTGTTGTTGTTTCCTCCTGCAGTGACCTAGAACTCTGACCAGTGACCTTGACCTACAAATATGACCTAAATGCAGTCAAGCTGAACCGATGTGTCAACCACCATTGCATTCGAACATACACACAGAGAGGGGGAGAGAGAAACAGACAGACAGACAGACAGCCGGTCCACAGCGCCACACGGCCGATAAAGCGGTCGTTCTGTAAATATATTTACTTTAATTGTAATTATGACGTCTTGGAGTCATGCGTTGTTGTACGGTTGTACGTGTATATAATGTATACACTATGCACGTTTGGAGCACATCTTTACACATAAACATTGCAGATGCAAACTCTTCCGCGGATTTTTTTTGGAATGTGGCCTGGCAGAGAATCAAAATCTACAGACAGCGCATAACCTCGTCTGGCAACGGACGCGCAGTGGAGTTGTTTACTGAGTACTTGATAGGCTGCATGTGCGTGCCGTTTGGCGATCTATCGATCGAGTCCATTAAATGATCGTTGCACAGCGCAGCTCTAGGCTAATTGATACCTCGCACCGACTAACATTTGCAGTCACGTACGCGCGAACAGTAGCCTACCTCAGTGTCACCAAATCACGACCAAGAGGGAATCATGGTGCACTGTTACATGACAAATTTCATCTACATCGGTGCATTGGGACGCGTTGCTCCTAAGGGGCAAAAAAACCCAAATTTCACAATTTTCCACGAAGAATCAAAATGTGTGGAAATATCGTTTTTAGCGCGAGTACACCGCACGTGATAAGTTTTGATTGAAATTAATGAGTTTCAAGTTTCTAGATATAAACAAGAAATATTTTTGAGGATAGAAAATAAGTGACTATTCCTGCCATTAAAATTATCATAAAAATGTTAGTAACTGTCGCCTACATATGAACAACGAAACTAGAAATCGGACTTGGTTTTCAGCAGTTGTTTTTCTCTGTGCCGTCTCCAACAGATTCTGTCTTGCTCGTAGGCTACTGTCGTTAAAGCTTCCAAGTCCTGTTATCACTTCGTCCCTGAAATATCCAGATTTGTCGATACTCGAACTTCTTTTGATTAGGCGCGGTTTATTGTAGGCCTACGTACCAGATTTCATACTCGGCGACATAAATGCACTGTTGGCTATTGTGTGTAGAGACTAATTGTTAGGACGTTTTTAGCCTTTTTATCGTTTTTTACCTTTCTCTCGTGTTTATGTGTGTTTTTTTATTGTGTAGGCCTACTACGTGTACGATTTAATGCTAATAATAATAATTTGTGCTGACCAGGGAAGTTTGCAGTTGCAAAATGACTGTAGTTCACTGTTGCTGCTTGATTGAACTTTCCACTGCCCACAGAGCACCCTAACCCTAACCCATCAGAATGAGCAAATGCCAGTAGGCCTATGCGTATGCGAGACGAGACACCATATCGATGTCCAGCCCACTGGCTATCGTCGCGCATGTTGAAGAACATCTTTATCTCCGTTCATTCACTAGGTGTCGCCAGAAGCTTATCAACGTCACACGAGACGCCGTTTTTACACGGTATAATTCCATTCACGAGAGAGCGCCACTGAACGTAACGCACTGTACATGGTGCTACTTGCCGGAAAGATAGCTGCTCAGACACAGACATCGTTGATTTACAACGTCGTGAGCTTGTGTTGCAACGTTCAGTAATTTTAAGTCAGGGAAGAGAATTGCCGTAGCTGATTCACAACAAGACTATAATGTTGGTAATTAACGTGTCAATTCCAAAGCTAATGATCGTCCGACCTTTTGCAGTTTTGATCGTATACATCGTAGCGATAAAAACGCGCCACTTTCTTTTCACGATAACTCCCGTATTTCATGGCAAATTTTTACACTTTATGTACCAGTAAAAACAGGATTGAATACTCTACAGAACAGATAGGCCTATAGCTATCGCGGTATTTGATGTCGTAGTGTGTTCGTTTGTCCGTCCGTCTGCAGTTGGCTGCGTGGCACAGCGGTAGAACGTCGGTCTTTGACCGGCGAACTTTCACTGTTCCACGCTCGACCTGTAGCTGATGGGTGACCACTTATGTCGGTAAACCATCCGCTATAAGGTCAGCCAACTAGGCCGACTCAGCCTTTCATCCTTTCGGGGTCGATAGACGAGTAGTAAGCTGATCCAGATGTGCGCCACCTTGCTCGGGCGACTCCATCTGGTGAATGCTTACGAAATGCATGTAGAATGGCTCATTCCATTCGTGGATAAACGTGTGGGTGGCAGCTAAAACTGTGTAAACCCCATGCCATTCAGCCACGTGTCACGCCACTGGTGACTGTTAAGTAGAGTCTAAGCGTTGGACGGTGTACATTTGCATTTGTTTTTTTTCTAGTCCCTAGCGACTCTTCGAGCGCCTCTGATTCATTCTGCTGAATGATTATGGCGCTTAATTGAATTTTATTACTTACTTACTTATTCACTTACGTACCATATATGCGTTCACTCGGCGCCGCTGTACCGAACGTTACTGATCTAATGTATCAATTGCTGTATAATGGTCGCTTGTTGTGCCCAAAGGGCTGACGTTCACGTACCTGCAGTAGCATGTAGTTTAGTACGAACTGTTAGTGAGTCAGTAAGTAAGTCAAAAGTCGATCGTTCGTTATGCTGGACAAGTTGCGGGTCAAGCCGCGTTGACCGGCGGAATGGGCTAGTGAGGCGACGACAGAAGAAATGTACCGAGCCAAGTGCGTTGATGTTGACTCGCGAGTCATCCCCGGTGCAGCGCGATCAATGTTGGTTCGATCAACGTGCTTCAATCAATTAACGACAGCCTCTCCAAACTGCATCGAACAATCGCACGCGCGGCAACCTGCAGTTCTTAGATAGAACGCAAAATTTCTAACGAATTATCTCCAGAATTTTTCTTACACGTTTTCTGTGCATGCCTTTCTAAAATGTCGTCAACGTTTACTCGGGTATTTTCCGTTGCCGCTGTGGAAAAAAAACAATTTTACCGCTTTTTGAGCAGACCCCTAAACTTAAACCCCCATAACCCCGAAACGCATAGACCGAATCTGCCTAAATATCAATATTTGACCGAACATAAAGCTGCCCACAAACTATGAAAATTTGGTAAAAATCGCCCAATGGATACGCCTTTGTGAGGCGTTTATAAACCGAAATGTTGTCAGTTAACTCATCCACGCCAAATTTCATCCCAATCGATGCAATATGTCGGCCCTGCTGTGCGAAAAACGTCAAAATAGACCTCTGAGTAACCGAAATACCGGCGCTGTGAGATACGCGCAATGCAGTTGATAATAATATGCAGTTGGTACACTAGGCGCCGATAGGACGATGTTACGTTTGGTACAGTAAGGCTGAGACTGACCACGAACCGTGACGACGATGAACCAACTGCAGCTTCTTGACATCTCGCGTTATGCATCATGCACCACGCGGTAAAAGTTGTAGTAGCCGGCAAATGAAGAATTCTGTTTTGAAGAGAATGTTGCAGTTGAATGGATGATGTTTGCGTGTGAGATTGTGGACGAAGGCAGCCTTCTGGAGTGATGACTTGAACCTCATAGAATAGTTAAACGAACGCCACTCGGCCGGCGCCGCGTTCACTTCCATTAGTCGCTAATGACGACGGAGTTCGGATTGTTGCATGCAGTGGTACCTGCCGCCTGCCCACGCTGGAACACAAACGTTTTGGTACCTAGCTGTTAAGTCAATCAGACATTCAACGTCTTAGTTTTTGTAGCGTCATTTGAATAAAGTTCTCAAAAGTCGATGCTCCCTCAGAAGGCCATGTCTTGAGCCATTGTGTTACCGGTATATTAGCCGGTCTGATACAGTGTATTATAGTCTACTAGGGTTAGAGTTAGGGTTACAGTGATACAGTGTATAATTACAGCCTACTGTAGGCTACAGTTGCTGATGCTGAACGGGGACCGCGCAGTGCGTATCCTGAAGTACAATGTGAGTCAAAAAAACAATACACTTGACTTACGATCATTACTTTGGCAAATTTAGACCGATTCACAAAATTCTTTTATTGTCAGATTCCTGAGTAAATGTTGTACACACACGTCATAAAGATTTTCCATCTGACCTTAAATATATGCTTCTACACTACCTTGTGAAGCTTGAAAATTGGAATTGCTGCTAATTTCAAAGGTATATTGCATGCATGTGAGACATCAGAATTCATCTTGCGAGATATGAGGCCGCCTTAATAGTTTTGTTAAGTTTCAAGTAAGACCGATTAATTTTGATGGTATGAGTAGCAACACAGATAAGGTTATATAAAAGACTCTGTGATAATTACAGTACATAGAGAGTTTCCTTGGCAATCTGTCAGTGAAAGAATTTTGAAAATCGATCTACATTTGTCGAAGCTGTGATCAAAGGTCAAGTTAGTGTATAGTTTTTTGACTCACGGTGTAGGCTACATGTTGGCCAGTACACCGCACAACCTTGTCGCTACATTGTCGACCACATCAGGCTTGTAGACAGACTTCTGAGTGACGAGGGGTGCGTAAGTCGAAGCGCCGGAGGGGGTGGGTCTGTGAGAGGGTGTCCCCTCCCAGTGGTTAGAGGGGGCTGTGCCCCCTCCCCAGATTTTTTTTTGAATATTTAGTCTCGAAAAGGCACATTTTGGTGGATATTTGACGTATTTTGAGATACGCAATGATTTAGTGTTGTTACATCTAGATTATATATTATTTTTGGTACTCAACAAAGCGGACCCTTTCGGCCTGGCGGGGGGGGGGGTGCCTACGCATCCATTGAACCCCCTGGCTACGGGTCTGCACATGCAGTCAACGACGACTGCGGTGCAGTGAACTGCATGGGTGGGACATGGAAGTACTGCACCCAGTCAGACTATCAGAACACTCTTGCACCGATCACCGACAGCCATTTATTATTATTATTATCATTGTAGTTGTTAATATTGTGGCGTGTCATGTTTCCTGGCCGAGCAGCAGTAGAAAGAGGAAGCGTGAAGCATCACGTCGGCAGGCTTAGTGAAATATGTAAATTGGCGGAAAACCAGAACTACAACATTGCTATATACGCCCCTTCTGTCACCACTCACCAGGTCGTTCTAACCAATAGATCGGTGCAAGGAACCAAGACGTTCTAAACTCGCCGGTCGCCGAGTATAATGAGCTGGCAAATAAAGCAAAATAAATATCAATTGAGCTTGCTAGCAACCCGGCATACGGTCTGGCGACGGCCGCCTCAACAGGCCGGGCGGCGACATGTCACCGGAAATAGACAGCAAAAGAACCTAACAGTTCTTGAGTGGTCCGCTAGATGTCAGCTTCGCACGATTACGCCATCAATGCCCTGCCATAGTTTGTAAGTAAGTAAGTAAAACTAAGCGATAAGTCTATCCGTCCTGTTTATTTTCTGTTTCGCGTGTACGATTGCTCTGACCACCAATCCGCTGCACTGCAGTGAGTTCATACAGCAAAACGTAACAACGAACCCACTCATCGGGGAGCTAGACAGATTCGTTTTATATCTTCATCACCTCGTCATAACCAGGTGTACTTTCGCAGGGTGCTCACCGAGTTGCCAGCAGCAGCAGCTCTTTTCCACTGGTCACCAAAATTAATTGTCATGAAACTGCTTTTTACGATCAAATGTTTTACATTAATATTTGTATTTGAACGTGCTGATATTTTATTACATGCTGTTGTCTTTAAAGATGATATGCAATGATTTCTTGGTTGTTAAAGTAAATTGCCCATAGTAGGCCTATATCTGTAATATAAGCAAATCTATTTGTATATTAAGAAACATAAAAAAATTAGGAAATTTTAGAAAAAAACGCCAGAAAGTGCGCACCCGATGATTTGTTTACTTTTGTAAGTGATGACGTCATACCAGAAAAACAAACAAGGGAACAGGCTATTGGAGTGTTGAGTGAGACATTACACAACATATAGGCATAACGACGTAGAAATAGGTTCTTCAAACATAAAATGGTAAAATAAAGAACTTCTTTTCTAATCTCAATAACACATAACAACGCAAACAAAACAAGCGTATCCTGGTATGACGTCACACATGACGAAAACAGCCGAAGAATAACTATACCAAAAGACCAATAAACTTGTATTTTTTTAGCATTTTACGGCATAATTTATCAAAATTTGTTACATAGACGGGTTTATATTGCAGTATGCAGCTAGAAACTACTTTTAATCAATTTGGTAAAAAAATCGTTGCATATCATCTTTAAAGACTGGTTTGAAGACATTTTAAATATTACTTGTACTTGATTATGCCAGTATTTTTCTTTCGATGCCGCTATGTTTGTACAAGAATCTCAACTACCACGCAGAGACCGCGCGACGCGCGATGCTAGTTGAAATATTGTTAAATGATGCATAATTGTAAGAAAAATAACATTTGAAGAGGCTTGCAACTAGTTAAATGACCTTGAAGACTGCTCAAGGTTATCGGAATTGCCTGTATTCGATGGGCCATATATCACTTCCTATTAGTGGTTTGTAGCTGACGACTTCGTCATGAAGCAGCTGGAGTGTGTAGAAGTGTGTTGAACGGTTTCGGTTGGATACGGGAAGGTTTATACTTGTGCATCCGTCTTCACTCTTGGCTCTTCCCACGAGGTGGCGCCACCACAGAATGATGAATTTGAAAATGCAGTAAAATTTGTCGCTTTGTGAAATATGCTGGTATCATGGCGAGCAATTCAGAGGAAGTGTCGGTAGTTGTGATTAGGCGGAGTAGGCCTACTATGGAGTCGATCGCATGCACTTGGCGAGTCACAAAGGCACGCAATAAGACGAGAACAGATGAACGACGGTGTGTTCACTCTTTCCATTCCATCTCTCGTAACACTTAATTAACACGAACTGTACTGCTTCTTTAAGATTTCTGATTGCTGAAATTATGTAGCCTTAATTGTCTGGCGCATGTTAATGTGACAGTTGGTACATCGTGTTAATGGGTAGGGTGTACAGTTTGGAACAGCGATAGGGCCGCCCGAGGCGTGTGTTGGCACGACTGAGGTACGAAATGTCATTCAAGGTCCAGCCGATCCCCTACTATAAACTGTCACACACACACCACCTTACTGTGCGAGCATTTGTGTGTTGCTCCTCCACAAGGTTAAAGTAACAACAACAACAACAGCAGCAGCAGCAGCAGCATAGTGACGTCGAAGGCATGTGATGCGGATGCACTGCGTGTCAGATTAGACGCAACACTGCAGCAATTACACAGCGCCAATGACAGCTCATAAAGCACACAGACACTCAGACAGACACACAGACGGGCGGACAGAGACAGAGACACACATAAGCCTACGTCTGAGATATCTGACTGTTTATCTGTCATAATAAACCGTCTTACGCGGCACACAACTCAATCGTCGCTCTGTTTTCCGCGTAGCTTTTCCGTTGAAATCGACAGCTATGGGTTCATGTCGTTCATAAGTCACGTAGACGTGCATAGTAAACAGTTTGTAACGTAATGTTTGATATTGGACGTCTTTGCGAGATGATCTTATGCGCATGATATCGAAGAGGAAGAGAGACATAATTATATGTACTATAGCGGCAGAGTGAATGATCGAAGAATATCGTTGATAATGTCATGTCAGTGCATGAGACACCACGACGTGTACACTTAGGCACGAGCCAGTCGGTCTTCGATCACTAATCTCGCCTTGATAACTGATAACGCCGTCATCATAGAAGCAATTAGCAGCAGTCAGCAGCGACAGTATAGTCTACTGTTGTTGTTGTTGTTGTTGTTGTACTAACTGTACTCGTAGTCGATCGCCTCAGCAATTACGTCTCTTCGTCTAATCTCATGTGTGCTTTCTAATTCGTCCCTTCACTCCCATGCACTCAGCCTCTTCCCCCCTGCTGGACTATAGTGTGTGTAACATTATACAAATGAATCAGACAGCGCACGTGGCTTGTAATTTCAACGGTCGTTTCGAAAATGAAGGACTGACTTCTCAAGGTCACAGCCAATCACGAACACTGTAAATGTGGTGATATCTCGGAAACGGTACTAGATAGAATCGTTGATACTACAGACCACTAATAGGAAGTAATATATGACCTATCGACTAGAGGATATTCCGATGACCTTGAGTGACCTTCAAGATCATTCACCTACTGCAAGCTTTTTTACGTGTGATTTTTCGTACAGCTGTGCAGCAGTTGACGAGATTTCAGCTGGCATAGCGCGTCGCGCGGTCCCTCTGCGCTAGCGGAGCTTCTTGTCAATAATATGCCCCGCACGGGCTCTGGGGCGGTAGCCAAATGTGCCTTGATTCATTTGTTAATTTCGGCGATATATAAATTATTTGTTTGTTTACTTAACTTCCTTCCATAGTTTCTTATTTCCCTATACTTTCTTTCTTACTCGTTTACTTTCTGACTTACTATCAACTTCTTCAAGAATAGACTTGTTTCCAGGCCGCAGATCATAGGAGGCGACCAAACCTGGCTTTAGTGTTTTGGGTTCATTAATTTTTATGTTGTAGTAGGCCTATATTTTGTTACGGATGCGTGTTTGCTTTTGTTGTGTTTGATTTAGTTTTTCGGTACTAAGCCAAGAGATCGGCTCCATGGAAGAACGTCTCCGAAATGACCCATGTTGTGTCGGGTCGGACGTAAAACCTTAACTCAATCAATCGTGTCGCAAATGCTGAATAAATGAAGTCGATGCCAATTCTTCCTCCCGGACTGCCTCCACGGACTATTCTCCGGACCGTTTCTTCTTAGCTACTCGGCTTTTTGTTTTTATTTTTTCGTTATTTTTCCGTTTCTGTGCCGTGCGCTAGATTAAGCTGCCCATCTCGTCAGCTTTTAAGCGCACGTTAATCTACCGTATCGTATCGTATCGTAATATCAAACCTTGGTTCATTTTTAAACACCAAAACTTGTATTTCACAGGTCTGTTGCTGAGGTTCGGTGTTAGCTGCTCAGAAAGGTCCGGCATCGTGATTGCTTGGTGGAGTTACGATAGTGTGACTGATGTCGCGGTGGTCGTGGACTAGCAGCGTACGCACTGGCCAAGTATGATCGAAAACTCCCATGACGCACTGCTATTGTTGCACTTAGCTCATCATCCGAGTCACGTGATCGAAGATCCATCGACCTGTTCCACAACGAGGGGGTCACGGGCTGCTGGCTTTGCGTGACGTACACTTGTGGCATTTGGCACGTGGCTCTGCAAACGGTTTTAGTTACATGACCATTGCCCAAGCGACGACACCCAGTGGACCTACCACGATGCACTCTCGTCCTAACGCCAATCAACGCGAAGTGAACAGTATTGATTCCTGACTGGCATTCTTCACGTGTGAATATCGTTTGCTTCTAAGATTTATTTCATTGAATTGTCTACGGCAACCGCCGCGCTTTGAACAACGCCATAATGGCTTGCGTTCGTTATTTATAGTGATATAAAAGTCGATGAATTCACACTTCTTTATAATTATTTGTATAAAATACGACATGACATAATAATAACCCTATTATTAGTAATGTTCTTCATGTTGATCTAAAACGTAAATTTTATTAATTCTTTGGAAATTGGTCGACACAATAAAATTATTTTAGCCAAATTTTTTTTTAAAACACGTAGAAAATATCAAATTCTTCTTATTAAATGCCCCGAATGTCACTGTTAAACTGTCGACTTTCTATTTCTTCTTCATTTCTGCCTTCTGTCCGGCCGAAGCACTTTTTGGACTCAGTCTTCCGTCGAGATATCTCCGACAGAGAGAATTGTTTTCTGTCGTTGGCCCCTCGCCTTTCGTATCTTCGTATTGGGTGGAGCTAAGAGACTTAAAATTTGGTAGGTTAATCGCAGCAATTCCTAGTCCAAGGGCGATAAATCGAATCGTCGCTGAAAGGGCCCGGGTGTGGTCACTGGTCAGGTCAAGTGAACCATTTAAACGTTTGACCACATCTCTGGAACGGCTGAAGCTAGAGTTGCCAAATTTTGTACACAGGTAGGCTATGTCACATGCCAGCAAACGAATTAAAAATCGCCCTTAAAAGGGACGGGTTCAGTGTCACGTGACCCAGCTTAAATTTTTGGGCCCAAGTAGTAACATTCCTTGAACGACTGAATCTAGTGTTTTCGAATATTATACACAGGTAGATTATTATAATAATCGTAGCTTACGGATGACAACGACCCCTCATAGGGGCATGATCAGATTCACGTGACCTGTTTTTTAATTTTGCCCCAAATGATACGTCCGTTAAGTTAGCACCAACGGTATGCGGATTATGCGGACTTTCGTTCAAGCGCTCCAACGCCTTCGCCGACATCCACTTACGCTACACCGCCGAAGACTACACACAAGCCTGCGTCGACAAAGCCATCAACCACGACGACGACGCACGAGTTTCACGCTGACGAACACATTAAAGACAACTTTCGTGTGATTTCGAAAGACTGCCAGTGCGGACTTCCGGTTTCGCGCTGCACTGGCCACGCATACCTCCGCTGTCGTTTCACTGCCGTATAACAGTCATATGTCTGCCTCTGCACGAGATGTAACTCAACGGACAAATTGCGGCTTATGCCGTCGTTACACATTTTTATATCGCACTTCTGCAAACCATCAATGCTGGATCGCCTGTCAACGACTTACACGCTGACATACAGTGCGGACTTCCGGTCCAGCGCTCTAACGCTTTCGTTCACTTTCGTCACTGCTTCACCGCCGTAGGCTAAGCATCCAAATGTGTCGAACCAGCCCCCAACCGACAAGACGATTATTTATTTTCAACGTTATTAACGACCGTGAATTCGAACTTTGCGTAATTTCGACCCACCTCGCATGCGGACTTCCGGTCTAGCGCTCTGACGCCTTCGCTGACTTCCACTTTCGCTATACCGCCGAAGACTACACACAAGCCTGCGTCGACAAAGCCATCAACCACGACGACGACGCACGAGTTTCACGCTGACGGACACTTTAAAGACAACTTTCGTGTCATTTCGAAAGACTGCCAGTGCGGACTTCCGGTTTCACGCTTTACTATGGTTGTCTTTAATGTGTTCGTCACCGTGAAACTCGTGCGTCATCGTCGTGGTTGATGGCTTTGTCGACGCAGGCTTGTGTGTAGTCTTCGGCGGTGTAGCGAAAGTAAAAGTCAGCGAAGGCGTCAGAGCGTTAGACCGGAAGTCCGCATAATCCGCATACCGTTGGTGCTAACTTAACGGACGTCCAAATCAAATGTTTGAAATTGGTGAAGCTAGGCACTTCAAATTTCGAGTGCTGATTGATACACAGAAGTACTATTAGTGCACGCATGGTATATTGCCTCTGAAAGGGATGCGTTAAAGAGTCACGTGACCTCTTAAATTTTGGGAAATAAGTGATCTCGTTGAGTTAACGGTGCAAGATAAAGACATAGTTGCAATGGAACACTAATAGGAAATCATATGTGCGTGACCTATCGAATGGCACCATTGCCAATGCCCTTGAATGACCTTGAGGCTTGAAGGTCACTTTTGCTGTTTGAAACCTGTCTAACTCCCATAGCTCGTCAAACATAGCAGGAATCTACTAACATAGCGCGTCTCGCGGTTCCTCTGCGGTAGCTGAGCTTCTTGTCTTCCGTACTATTGGAGCCATTAAACCACTGAATTACAGTATTTTCCTATCTATAGAATTAGCGAAAGTCCACCAAATTTTGGACGCTTTGACTCCTTTAGTCAATTTTCTAGACTACCATAATCCCTTTATAAGCTACTTTTCTTTGCTGTATCGACCTTTTTAGGTTTTAAATGACTGACCTCACATAAACGAGATATTTTGCCATAAACTCATGTACCCTCTTGCTGGCATTAGAAGTGACCCTTAGAAAAGTTTTACCTCAAATATCCGCCTTGAAGCTTTTATTCCTTTTACACTTTCCCGTAATCGATCAGGCATATATTGTCACGTGACCCATTCTAAACGTTTAGTCCCCCTAAGATATCTTTGGAACAGCTTAAGCTAGAGACTTTGAATTTGGTGTACATGTTGATCATAGCAAGTCCCAGCCTACGGACGACGAATTGTCCCTAAAAGGGGCGTGGTCACTGTCACGTTTTTGGAAAATAAGCGACAATATCTCGAAAACGGTACGAGATAGCCTCATAGTTTCTAGTAAATTCGAATAGGAAGTCGTATGCGTTCTATCGAATGGCTATGTTGCCGATGACCTTGGATAACCCCAAGCACGTTAAACCACCTCAATTAAGGTCGCTTTTGTTGTTTGAAACCTTTCTAACTCCCATACCTCGTGAAACATTGCACGAACTTACTAACATAGCGCGTCGCGCGGTTCCTCTGCGATAGCGGAGCTTCTTGTTACGAGACCTTTGAAATTAAATGTTTAAATTTGTACAACGCTATAGCTTCTTTGAATTCACTGGTGTCTCACTTTTACCAGGCTTTGTCTCTGGACCTCACTGAAGAGAGTTCCGTTCCCCAGACTGCTGAATTTTCTGACTACCCTCAATTTGTACATTTTGCAGTGCCTTATGCGTCTTCATAATTGGTGATCGCAAAGACTACAAATATGATGTACAGGCTGAATGTGCAAGTCACAGCCTACGGACGACAAACTGTCCTTGATAGGGGCGTGGTCAGGTCATGTGACCCATTGCAAAATTTTGGGGGTTCCAATCATATCACTGGAATGGCTGAACCTAAAGTCGTCAAATTGTGTACGCGAGTAGGCTATATCAATTTTAGCAACAGGATTACATATCACCGACAAAAGGGGCGTGGTTATGGTCACGTGACTGTTTTAAGATTTTGCCGTTTGTCGTGATGCAGCGCGTCGCGCGGGTTTGTCAGCGACAGCTGAGCTACTTGTCTGAGCTGTGGGTGTCAGACTGACAGAGTTAACGAAAGGAAATAAAACAGGTAAATGCCATCTAGTGGTCGCGCGGCGTGAGGAGCGATACCATCTGTCACCCGGTCATCAGAGAACCAGCTGAGACACGACTGCACAGAGAGAGACCGGGTGCCAACTTCGCACTTTGATTTGCACTCTGTGTTACGTTGCCAGTGACTTTAACCCCTTAAACACGTTTACGCCACTGAATGAAGGCATGGCGAAATCGCCTCTAGAGCATGTTTTAGCAATCTGACTGGTAACTGATGTTTGTCGCGATGCGATATCAACATAACGTAGCTTGCACTTCTTTATTCGTTTAGTTGTTTGACTTTTGTTCTCACTGTGAACTGTTTTCTGTTTTCTGATCGACTGTCACTGCGTGATTTGTTGGACGTAACAGTTTTGTTGCGTGATGCTGAAGATACGTTGATGAATTTCACGTTATTTTCTGCGAGAACACACAATTGCCCTTTGGACTGGACTTTGTGCTGCAAGAAAAGTCGCAAGTGGTCGCTTATTATAGATAGGAAAATACTGTAATTCAGTGGTTATAGTATTCAGGTTTAATGGCTCCAATAGTACGGAAGACAAGAAGCTCAGCTACCGCAGAGGAACCGCGAGACGCGCTATGTTAGTAGATTCCTGCTATGTTTGACGAGCTATGGGAGTTAGACAGGTTACAAACAGCAAAAGTGACCTTCAAGCCTCAAGGTCATTCAAGGGCATTGGCAATGGTGCCATTCGATAGGTCACGCACATATGATTTCCTATTAGTGTTCCATTGCAACTATGTCTTTATCTTGCACCGTTAACTCAACGAGATCACTTATTTCCCAAAATTTAAGAGGTCACGTGACTCTTTAACGCATCCCTTTCAGAGGCAATATACCATGCGTGCACTAATAGTACTTCTGTGTATCAATCAGCACACGAAATTTGAAGTGCCTAGCTTCACCAATTTGCCGTTTTGACAACAGGCCGCATCGCAAGTCCTGCCGTTATTGAGGATTGAATACATACATTGAGAACAGCAGAGACTCGAAGTGCTTATCAGTATGGGCTGGACAACCCCAGAATTGCCTCTTCTCATGGGGGACCTAGACCCCATTTATGGTTCCTTGGCAATGCCAGCCAGCTTCCCAAACAGCATGTCAATCGGTGCAACCGTTTTTGCAGAGCTCACGAAAGTGAGAAACAGAGAGACTAGGATTCTAACCCTAACCCTACTCCGTCTGTAGCAATAGGCCACATGTAGCTACTGCTGCGATGCGGCGTAATAATGTGAGATTTGTACACTGGCCTTGATGAGTTAGTGTAGTACGTTTGGTACAGCATTAACGCCAACGTGATGTACATTGTCAGTCACTGCAGTGTGCTGCCAATGAGTCGACCGTTTGCGTGTCACAAAGAGTCAAGCAGACGATAGACGATCTCAGTTAACTAGATAATCTGACCGCCGATAATGAAGGTCATTTGTTCAATCGAGCGTGACGTCATGTCCCTGGAGTGACTGTCCGTGACGTCACGTCGTTGGAAATGGGATTGCCAGGACAGGCAGTTTCATTAAGTCAAAATACGACCAACTTTACCTTGAGATTAAAAACTCACAGTAAGGTCGATGTTTACCGAAAAACAGTCAGTACGGCGGCGGAGCAGTATGCTGTGTCGCATCCTCTGTGCTTTTTGATTAATAAATTCAGCAAGTGTCAGGCTAAACGTTTGAAAAGTGTACCGATCAATTTCCACAGTCCTGAATTGTTGTCGACATAGCAGCAGCAATGGTTGAATGACATTGGGTAAGATAACAGTCCGTGTCTTTTCCGCACGTACCACTGCGAAGAATTTGGGAGTACGTTCCGTGTACGGAGGAGTGTAGATGTCAGGGGAATGACTTTGAATTGATCCCAGCGGTAAGATAAAAACTAGAAATCCCGCAGAGGGTTATTTTTGTCGTGAATTATACGGCGATCTGTAATCATTGCGCAGTTATGGCATTAAAAAATTATCCAGAAATTTTTGTTTTTTTTTGGAAAAACGACCCCTTACGGTAAAATTCTCAAAATTCTGTTTCGAAGGTTTTTATCGCGACACCGATCGACGTGTTGTGTTCAGATTTCGTGAAATTTGGCCGATGGGAAATCGGTGAGATTGTGCGTTATTTACCTGACTAAAAATTTCGCCTGGCTCTCCAGCTGTCGCTGCTGCACCGATCGCACCCAAAATCTGCCAGGGCCAACCGCCGACAAGGTACTCAAAGTGCACCAGATTTCATCCAAATCGCTTCACTTTCGGCGGAGTTGAAGCCTAACGCATCAACATCGCCAAAACGCGCCGTAAAGTGAATCCAGTATTCGGCTGAAGCCTAGCTTTGAGCCGAAGAATTAACTGTCGTTGCGAAATGAAAGAATTAAGTTGTACTTACTTATTTTATTTAATGTGGATCGTGTGTTGGCCTATAGTTTCAAAACAAATTGAACATGTTCAATTTGTGTATGTTCAATTTGTTTCGACTTTGTCGAAAGGACGAAATTTCGTTCGACATTGTTGCCGAAACCGGCAACATTGTTGCCAAAAACGGCAACAATGTCGAAGCAACATTTGACATTGTCGAAAGAATTTATTTAAATGGTTCACAGTTGCAGAATCGTTCGACAGTGTTGGTTGGACATTGTTGCTGGTGTGGACGGGGCTTACTGTTCATTTGTGTGATTGGCAGGCACGCACTTGTCACGCTGCAAGGTGCGCCGCGCACTGTTGTCTACATAACGCACCGCTCGACCACACTGCATCCTAGTCGTCTTGGTCACGCTTATTGCATACTGTTGCAAAGAATAGCTAACAGCTCACTGGAAATAGATCGGCTAGTCGTCGTGACGTCACTGGCAGGTAAGACGGACGACGCTGATTGGTGGACGGTCTCTTCTCTTTGTAGTACGTCGGTTAATTTGACTAATATAGCACCATGTTATCTCAACGATTACCTAACTTCTTGTCGGGACGATACGATACGATACGATACGGTAGATTAATGTGCGTTCAAAAGCTGACGAGATGGCCAGCTTAATCTAGCACACGGCCCAGAAACGAAAAATAATGAAAGAATAAAATCAAAAACCGAAATACGTGTGATAAGAGATTCTGTTTAATAAATCTAACATTAAACCTTGACAATCGTTAGAGTGATAGTTGTAAACATGTCTCTTCTACCACTGACAGACCCAAGCGACGCAGTGCTTCACGCCCACCGTGCTCTACAACTGCAGATATATTCATCTTTATTCACCAAAATGATAGAGAGAAATATAATAGCACAAAAACAATAAAAATTGAAAGAAAATAACTTAACTAAGCAGATCAAGACTTGCAAACCTTTACTAATACAATTTATTACATATTCTATTATGAACCAGATTGATATCGAACAATAACTGACAAAGAAATCGGACGCTATAAAGGCAGCTAAGAAAGCTGACGTAATTGGTTGTCGTATGACTCATGTTTTGTACAAAAAGTTTTGACTCTGTCCGTAATTGTAGCACTAGGAGGCATAATAGCAAATGCCAATTGAATTTCTGTGGACGGTCAGTGTGATAAACTGGTGACCGACGACCGTCACTAGTTTATCACACTGACCGTCCACCTAAGTTGACAACACCTCAGACGATCGACGTACAGTTGCGAAAATTTTAAGTCCAGAGTTCGGGTGAAAGTTCTGGAAGTACCCTTATTTTTGGAGATACACGAATTCCCTTCCTATACAGTATAGCTGGATAAGCCAACGGGGACGCCTCTGTGCCAAAACGAGGAGCGCGCTATGTTCAGCCATTTTGGTACAGAGAGAGGAGGGGAGTTGGTAGGTGTGTGCGGTGTGTGTGCGCGCGTGTAGGGTGAAGGAGGGCTTAAGTCGGCGTGAGCATCGTATCGGGTATTTCTAAACGCGCCCCCTCTAGGCGTAGCCTACTGTCTGGCTAAGCCCGGACTGGCACTTATTCAGCGCCAGCCAGAGGGCTTTGCCACATCTATCTGTTTCAGTTCCCACGTCAGCGCGGCTAATACATTGACGCTGCTAATTAAGGCATCATCAACAGTCACAGTTTATAGAGGACACCGTCGAACCCTCTTGTCTGCCCGGAGTTAACTCCCTGTTCATCATGTGAATAGGAATTATTATTAGCAATAATTCTTTGGTAGACGGACGCGCCTGACCACTGAACGCGTTACGCTCTACTGCACATGGCGGCCGAGTGCGTTAACCATTCGGCCACATGGGCAGGTCATAAATAAGCGTTACACTGCGTATTTTACTATGCATGCGCGAAACGGTCATATTTCCGCTTTCCCCATCGTGTTCCGTGACCCCCGTTTCCTGTAGGACGCGGGAATATAAGTGATTCGCGTACATGTAGCGCAGTTATAGGTTTGTTATTAATATTTGCATCTATTCTGAGGACCTCTTCGCCTCAAATGTTTTTTTTTGGGGGGGGAGGTGTGGTGCGATGTTTGCCTCCAACGAACTCGTTTTTACTTTTGTGGGTTTTACATCTGTGCAGATTTGGTAAAAATCCACACAGAAATGCGAGCGTAGTTTTATAATCTGTCCCATGCTATATGCTATAGCTAACGGACAGATAATTAGCTGCATTTGACACCATAATGTGTAATGATTCTGATTACATATAAATGTTGTGAAAAAGGTAAAAAAACATTCAAGACTAAAAGCATCTAAATATGTTTTGTTGTAAAATAAAAAGAAACCATGAAAATGTTTTTAACAGCTATCATGGTTACAATGAACCGCCAAGGTTCACCGCAACAGTCGTCATGTTACGGCGTGCATCAATAACAGCGGGAGAGGCGCTGATTTGTTGTGGAAAACAGTTAACAACTGTCATCTTCTAACGTGAACACTGTTGTACAACGGCTGTAGGACTGACGGCAGAGTCAGTGACAAGTGCCCGTATGTGACGTCACCGGAAGTAGTATGACGGTCACGTGGTACGCCGCCGTGTTCGTCATCGTCGTCATCATCAGCTGTGCATTGACGTCGACCATCAAAGATTTCAGCACCAATAACGGCATGATTATACTGTCCACCATCATGATTATTATCGCCGCGAAAGCGAGGGAGTGTGTTTTCACCGGCGTTGGTTTGTCTGTCTGTCTGTCTGTCTGCCTGTCTGTGACCACGATAACCAAACAAGTTGTGGACGGATTTGCCCCAAATTTTATGCGAAGGTTCCTAGGGGGAAATGGAAGACCAAGTTCGTGTTTCGTTACGATCGGTAGAGGGATGTGGAAGTAACGGTCAAAAAACTCCGTAAACCGTCGATTGCTTACAAAAACCGGCGATTGTTTAAAAATAGCTCTGTCGGAAAAATTCGAAACTAGCGGGCCGCAAAATAGTAGGTGTGGCAAGTGTTGCCAAGTGTTGGCGACAAAAACGCTTTCGCGGGGATTTGTACTCTCTCAGAGTACTTTCTATCTAGTTATTACTGTAGTAGTATTTATGTGAGGCGCGTGAACACAAACGCAGTTGTGTAGAACGTACGTGACAGGTGAGCATTGCGTTATGATGATCGCTGTACCAAACATTCTGTACAGCAGTGTACCAACTTACCTTTGTTTGACCGTATTCAGTGACGGAGTGACGCTGAAACTTTAACCCTTTATAAGGCAGAAGCCCCCAGGAACCCCTAGGCTAGATATTAAAAATGTAACAAAATGGTGGCAAAATATTTGCCACTGCCCATTTCAGTGACCGTATCTCGGTGGCAAAATGTTGGCCACCGCCTTATAAAGGGTGAGCTGCGTATGAGAGACGACTACCTTAGTCGATATGAATATTCAGCAATCAACATGCGTTGAACTCGATCGGTTCAGCCGTTTTTACACAGTATTTACATCAGTGTGACCAATAGACAGACAGACAGACACATAGACCACGCTACGTGTGACATCTGTCGCAGTAGGCCGCATCTATGCTATGCATGCTAAGCGGCCTAAAATAAGAAAAAGAACTAACGAAAACCGATGAGTTTATAAGGTACGGTCCGCGGAGGCAGTCATGCCGGTGAAAAACGAGCCTATGGTGGAAACGATTTGTGAAATAGGTAGGTTTTGAAAGAGTGAGTGAGTTGTGGATGATGAGAGAATGAATCAACTACAGAGGAAGACTATTTGAGTACAGCTGAATAGAAAGAGTCAATGAGTCAGAGCTGGACAGACTGGGACGAGGTTGACAGAGTGAAACAGGAACTGATCGTAGAAAGAGTTGAGTCAGAGTTGGACAGACTGGGACGAGGTTGACGGAGTGAAAGAGGAACTGATTGTAGAGACACCGTGAAGCATATCGAACGACATGATCACGATGAAGTAGATCGACAAACGAGAGAGAGAGAGTGGCAAGAGATGAAATTATGAGGTCGAATACTGCGAGGAGTCTGCTGAACAGTGATGACGTTATGCATGTA
>Ga0209780_1000611_pt1 | contig 19982 bp, 8 predicted proteins | sample WorMetexBAHAMAS2_FD_187384 | JGI IMG/M metagenome (GOLD analysis project Ga0209780, IMG submission 187384) | Marine gutless worms symbiont microbial communities from Max Planck institute for Marine Microbiology, Germany - Inanidrilus exumae... | ecosystem: Host-associated > Annelida > Digestive...
GTGAGTAGACGTGATTTCTCCAATAACTGGTAACTAATGGACGTCCTTTAGACTCATTTACATAGTGGCTGTGGTAATTGTTAATTATTAGTTTAGCAAACTACACCGTGGTTCAAAAATGCCCCCCTCCCTTATTCGTATGAATGTAGTTTTTGCAAATGTTGACCGATTTTTGTAATATTTGGCATACAGTGGACTGAGTTAATTTGCAACATAAGTTACATAACAGTTACTGATGTACCCACTCCACCTATGTACTGCTTTTACACTACCTTGGGAAACAAGGTAAGTGCATAATAATAACTTTCAGTACTGTCAGCCAAAGTTACATGTTACAGTTGAACAGTCTAAAGCAACATCCAGTTTATCTGCACAATCAGTCCGAATTCAAGTTAAATTAATATAGCAAATGTTAAAAATTCCTCCTTTTTCATTCACGCAGGCTAGAAGTCTCTTACGCCATGCGTCAATAGCATTGTCCACAGTGCTCTGCGGCAAGCTATGCCATGTGTCAATCAAGCACTGTCTGAGATCGGTCACGTCTTGAACTGACGTCTGATACACATGATCCTGCATCATTCATGCCCTGTATTCGACAGTCAACAGGATTAAGATCAGGACTGCTCGGAGGTCAGAAAATCCGGAAAAATGACATGCACGATGTGCTGCCACACTGTCTTGCCCAATACAACAATTACTGTTTCCCAAGGTAGTGTAGCAGCAGTAGGTGAAGTGGGTAAATCGATGACTGTTATGCTGCAAATTAACTCAGTACACTCCAAGCCAAATATTATAGAAATCAACCAACATTTGTAGAAACTTCAGTCATATGAATGGGGGTGGCATTTTAACCACCGTGTAGTTTTGTCTACTGACCTCTAGAATGCCAATGTAAACTACAGACTGCAGAGTCTCGGCAGCTGTTGGTCGACTCTTTGACTGTGGATGGTTCTCCAGTCGATGACCTCGAACTCAACTTTGTGTTGCCTGGCTACCCAGAAATTGAACTTAAGAAAGGTGGCAAGAACATCGCAGTGACTCTTGACAATCTGGAAGAGTATATACAGGTGTGTTGGTGTCATGTTTTCGTCATCTTCATTATGAGTGACCAGCATTGGCACTGGAGCGTGTGTCTATAATTGTAGCTTTTTTTGAAGCACCAGCGTTTCTGAATTTTGTGGCAGACAACAAAATTGACATAAGCCGAATAGTAGTAGTAGTAGTAGTAGAACGAATGTTCATTAACGTCATGTAAGTGCAAAAAATGTACCTCAAGGTCGTGACCTTGAGGTACGTTTTTCACTTACATCACATAGTTAACTGCAGTCATGCTGACTGTAGATGTTACGCATATGACTGCTGGAACATCTCGGTCTTGGTTAATAAGAGTCAACTGATACATACGTCTGATGTCATGCTACTTAAGAGAACAACAGTCACGGCCCAACGTTTAGAAATGCATCAGATATTCAGAGTGCTTAATTGTTATTATTATTATAATTGCTGTTGTGTTATTATACCTTTGCCGCCCGACAATGTAGGCGATGACATTATGTTTTGGGCTGTCCAGTTCATCGGTTCTTTCGTCCATTCGTGATATTGTTACCACAATATGTCATGAACAGCTTGAACAGTTTTAATAAAACTAACAGGGAATATTCACCAGCCCTACAGATGACCTGATTAGATTCTGTAGGTCAAAGGTCAAGGTCACAGCAGGCCATTGAGATGGCAAAGACATCCGCTATGGCGTCAAAGTCTATCTTTTTGTTGCTGTTGCAGCGATTCTTGCTTAAGTGGAGATTTAGTGACTACTTGTAGTTAAGTGACCAGTACTCGAGTGATGATTAAAGTAGTATCATTGATGCAACGCGCTGTAAGTGAACTGTGTTATGCACCATTACTGAAGTGGCAGGACACGTGTCTTCACTGTTTGGACTGAATTATCCCCAGCAAACTGAAGCAGCACTAACACGATTTTTGGTTACCGGGTTTTTCTTGCTAGTGAATCAGCAGATGATTACGAGAATAACGCAGGACATTAAAAGTGATGCTCAGCTTACAAACTGTGATGTAAAGATGTTCCGTGTTGATGTTATAGTTGGTCGTACGCTGGACGCTGGTTGAAGGTGTTCGCAGACAGTTTGATGCTGTTCGCGAGGGATTTGAACAAATCTTTCCATTGGCATCTTTGAATTTATTCTACCCTGAAGAGGTTATTTCCCATAGACTTTTATTTATCTTTGTTTTAGACTTGTATCTACCATTGCCATGCATTAATAATCCAGTTATTTACTGTAGTTGTGTAGTGTATTTATTTTAGAAGTTGGAGTTTTATTTGTGCATAGTTGGCTAGTACTATAATAGTGCTCTCTGTCGACTAATCATTAGTGTATTTTAGTTTATTTCTGTGAAGCTACTAGGCACGACTGGCAGTTGTTTACTAATGTAAATTCTGTGTTGTTAGCTGGATGAGTTGTTCTGCGGCTGCCCGATGGAGTCGTGGGATATACGCTACTTGATGGAAACATGTCGGCCAGACCACGGCTACACACACGACTCACAGCCTGTCCGTTTTCTCTACGAGATTCTCAGCAACTACACCACTCAGGAGCAAAGCCTTTTTGTCCGATTTGTTACTGGATCCCCTCGACTGCCAATTGGCGGTTGGTGTTCTCAATTATCTGTAAACGTGATGGTTTTCTGCAGTACATTTTAATCTTACCTGATACTGCAAAATGGTTGCTAAATTTTGATTATTTGTCAAATAAAATCTAGAGTTAACAAAATTTTCAAATGATGTGGGGGCCATGAGGTCCATGTGCAACAGCTGAGCTTCTTGTTTGACGTACTTTTGATGGGTTTTCTACACGCTATTCTTATACAGAGAAGTCAGTTTCACATACTAAGAGCATTGACTCAGATAATTTGCATTCTTTTGCATTTTGTCACTGTGACCGTTATGTCTGTTTCTGTTGAGTTAATACTGTCGGTTGATTGTAGGTCTGCGCAGCCTCGTTCCTCCTTTAACAGTTGTCCGCAAGATGGCTGAAGCAAGTGATAATGCTGATGACTTCTTGCCGTCTGTTATGACGTGTGTCAACTACTTGAAGCTGCCTGACTATTCCAGCATTGATGTAATGCGAGACAAATTATCGCTGGCAATTCATGAAGGCCAGCTTGCATTTCATCTTTCGTAATGATAACCGTGGTCAAAATTAGTCCTGTCTTAACTGTACAGGACTAATCCTCCCACCGTGCAGCATTATCTGTTCATGTCTTACATGTTACGTCTTGTTATCAGAGATTTGCTGTATGCTTTGTTGGTATTGTGTGTTGTTCCCATGCAGTTCTTCCTTGCATTGTTATGTCTTCACAAGTTGTTCTCTGACTTTACCTTAATGCCATCAGGGTGATCTTCTAAGAATTTACAGGATCCAAAAGGAAGATGTTTTACTTGTTCAAGATGCACAGCTATTGCAAACAAAAAATCTGCACATTGCACCACGCTGCCATGGAAGTCTTCAATATCTTAAATGTCTGAAAGACACATTACAAACATACACAGTCTTCATAAGCACTTTATATGAAATTTTCATCATAATATCCTATTCGATCGTGAATACATAGTCTGTCATTCAGGATTGTCCAAGATCACTATTGGGTCAGTGCTAAGTAGCAACTAATATGTATTGTTCTGCCTTTCTGCTTCCGCCTTACCCACAGTGTCATGGAAAAGAGACGACTGTTAAACGGGAGTTTATGTATATTATATGACATCCTGTTAGGGAGTTTGAAATGACACGTACCTTGATTTTTATGCCATGGTTTTGGGTGATCCGGTTAACCTGGAGTAACACTACAAAAGGCCAGTTTAACAAAAACTAGGAATGTGATGTGTGCATAATGTCTGCGTCAAAGTAGGCATGTGCCTTCCTTTGCTGTTGCTTTATGAATACTTAGTTAACACGTCCTTGGACAGTTAATAAACAGGTTGATCATAGTCGTGTATTATTGACTTACACTTACATACATTTGACTGGTATTTAACATCAGGTGTGCACACATACTGAGTTTCTACTGAATTGATTACTGAATTTTCAAGTAAACTGTAGCTGGATTCAGAACTCCATACATTTGCTGGTTCAGTTTTTTCAGCAGATTTATCAAAGCATTACTGTGGTTAATAATTAATGACTCGTGGTTCAGCAGCTGTTGAAACCAGTGGCTGGGCATCTGATTGGTCTCAACGCTGTATTTATTAGCAAATCGTTGATTGTGGTTTTTATTTGAGGAACGTGTCAGTGCAAATTATAGGGCATCAAAGTGAAGCAGCCGGCAATGGCTGTGAAATGTGCAGCCACTGAGATTACTGGTGGCAGTCAACAATGGTTTGTTTGGTACAAGCTGAGCATTACTGAAGCATGCTACAAACTAACGTGGTGGCTTAGCGGTAGGGCGTTGGACTTGCGATTTACAGGTCGCGGGTTCGGTTCCTGGCCGGTCCGCTTTCATGTAACATAGGTCAACTCAGCCTTGCATCCCTCCGGGGTCTCTAAATCGAGTACGTGCTTCTGCTGGGGGTAAAGGCGGGATTCTCACCACTGCTGGGTGGCAGGTTACACTGTGTGATCCCATATGGCATGTGAGTTTCCTGTAGTGGTGAAGGCTAAGTTGATGCTAACTGCTATACACTGTATACTTTACTTACTTTACTTTTAAAAAGTATGACATCCAGCGTGGGATATGCTATCCAGCTGGAAATAAATTGTTCCCGATAGTAGAAATCTGGCCAGATTCACATAGCTGGACTTATGTCTGACCATCGTTATGCAGTGAAATTCCTACATTGAGGTGTAACATGAAAGCTTTTTTTGTATGAGCTGTATTTGAAAGAAAACTGCTGCAAACAAATGCAATAAAACTATGTTTTATATGATTTGACATTTACACATCATTGTGGTGGACTATATAGATATATACTTTGTATGCAACTGGATATTTATTTGGTGTGCAGATAAAGTGTTTGTACTGTATTAGTAGTTGGCATGCTATGTGAGTATGTCTGAATATATAACATCTCTCAAGCAATGAGTTTTAACCATGTGGCACATTCTATGAAAGTGCCATATGTGCTCTAGTAAATCTATCTGTCACTCAAGTGCTGTCAAAACAGCTGAACATATTGCCACACTTTTTCTGTTGACTGGTAGCCACATCATAGTTTTCTCATACCAGATATTGTGGAAAAGTTTTGATTGGGTTGCTGTCATCTCCATGTTAAATACAGTTGGGCTATAAAGATTTTGCTATTTTAACAAGTATCTCGCCATGTCTCAGAAATAATACAACGTATCACTGTAAAATTCTAATCAACCAACCAACCATAGGGGATGCTGTTACTATGGAATGATAATAGGCAGTCACCGGCAGGTAATAGCCATAATCATGTGTCTGTGTGTCACATGCCGGTATTTTATCAAAACGGCTAAACGTAGGATCACGTAAACAACACCACGTGATAGCCCAGGGACTCTAGTTTTCTGACGCCAAAACTCGTTGGTGGACGACCACCCTTCCCCCTGAAATTGCTCTCAAAGTGACCACCCCCTTTCAAACAGCACAATTTCGACTAATATTTGCTCATAGCGCCTCAACCGTAAGAGCTAGGGGAAAAGTTCAATTAGCGCTAATAAGAAGTCGACCACTCGCTTTCCAACGAGCCATAGATGAACCGTGTACGTTACCCCTAAGTCCCGGAAAGGGTGGCACAAAATGCGATTTTGTTATTTTCTTCACTAAATTTCAACTTCTGTCGAAAAAAGTCTGCTGCAAAGTTTTGTCGTGTGAAAACATCCAGCGGCAAAATTGTAGCTACATCGTTCCTCTATCTAACGGTCCATGTATGGATTGCGGGCGTCGTCCCCATCTACCGAAAATTTGCACTGAAAGTGACCCACCCCGTCGGAAAACGCCGATTTCGACAGATTTCGCTTAATAATGCCGCAGCCGTGAGAGCCACCAAAAAAAATTCAATTATCGACAAATTGTCCCTGAAAGAGGCGTGGTCACTGTAACGTGACCTCTGTAATTTTTGGAAAATAAGCAATAATATCTCAAAACAGTACGAGATAGCCTCATAGTTTCTATTAAATTTGAATAGGAAGTCTTATGCGTTCTATCGAATGGTTATATTGCTGATGACCTTGTGGTGACCCCTAAGCACGTTAAAACCACCTCAATTTCACATTTTGCATTGCCTTATGCATCTTCGTAATTAGCGATCGCAAAGACTACAAATTTGATGTAAAGGTTGAATGTGCAAGTCACAGCCTACGGACGACAAACTGTCCCTGATTGGGGTGTGGTCAGGTCATGTGACCCATTACAAAATTTTGGGGCTCCAATCATATCACTGGAACGGCTGAACCTAAAGTCGTCAAAGTTTGTACACGAGTAGGCAGTGTCAGTTCTATGCAACAGGATGACATATCACCAACAAAAGAGCGTGGTTATGGTCACGTGACTGTTTTAAAATTTTGCCGTTAGTCGTGATGCAGCTCGACGCGCGGGTTTGTCAGCGACAGCTGAGCTACTTGTCATGACATCTAATGCAGTGCCTTGTGCATTTGTGCATGGGCTGCATATCCTTGCTGCATTGCGTAGGTCGGCTTATCCTTCAACTCTGTGTGAGATGGTAAAATGAATATCAGCTTTTGGACTGAGCAGTAATAATAAATGGCACAAGTGAATGTGGTTGGTGACTCCATGGCTCATGTTGGTCGGTTTGGTCTTAAGTGTTACAACCATCTGCCTTTCATTCTTCATCGATCAAACAAACCCGATTAACTGTTGCAGTGAGCGTGCCATAATGACAGCACCATAAACAATGGAAACAGTATTCTTATTAGGCCTCTGTCTGTATCTTTGTGTTAGTCACACAGTTGCATTGTGTAAAAATGGCTGAACTGAACCATTCGTGGGAGGGGACGGCTGACTCATGTGGTCGAAGGAATCAATAGTGTATGAATCATTATCAAATGTTTGTTGGTTGTATATTTTTTAAACAGCAAAGAATTTTTTAAAGTCAGTTAATCAGTTCGTGTTTGTAGGTATGTGCTTTGGAAAATATCTTTTGGCACATATTTTAGTTTTGCCATGGATTTGTGTGCATGCTGCTGTGCAGTCTACAGGTTTTTAAGTTGTTGGTTTTCAGTACTGTTGATTTTTTGGCAGTCCTTTTCCTTCCCTTACATATTGTCGTATTTGCTTTAGTGATAATAATATTGATAATAACACTCATAATAATAGTAATTATACTTACGCTTATACCTGCATTAATGGTCAGATGTGTGCAGTTGACTGAAGCTTATTTTGATGTGTTGGAACTTGGAGAAATTGTACTTGTAAGTATAGGATGCCTGTTGCAATTATGTAGCATTTGTAAATTGCAGCTATATACATTGTGGCTTTGTAAAGCATTTCAGAATGCAGCAGTATTATAAAACGTAGACAGTCGTAAAGATTTAAAATATTACATCTAACTGCTACTTAAACAAAGGCAATCGTAGATAGCAGACTTCGCCCCTTCGCCGGAGGAAGACCAAGCCACGACTGTAGGCAACATGCACCAAAAATTTGGTAAACATCGCACGTGTAGTTCCGGAGATGTCCTGGCGGAGAGACAGACAGAGACACGCAGACATACTAATCACAATACTTGTGCACCCCTTACAGGAGTTTGCAAGGTGATGAATGCATCCTTTGCTTTAGGTAACCACAAGGGCCATAGCAAACCTTTCAACACGAATTTCTTAACTTTGGTATATTTGCAGATGCACCACTATCGGCGGCTCAGTTGTCCCTTAACTCTATATATACTTCCTTAACCTAAGTCCCATTAACACTAAACAAAATTCGCTTTCCTGCGTCCCTGCATTAAAGTCACTGGTGTATTTGTTTCTCCGCCAACTTTCTCTGTTACCATTTTAACATTAGCTATAGTGACCTGCGTTTCAGTAATTCTTCCAAATCGTCAAGTTTCTATGTTCCTCTTTTACTTTAAAGTTTGCAAGTAATTTTCAGATAGTTAGTCAAAATTGTGCCCTTTAATAATAGGAAATCTAATTTAATTCTTTACGGTAAATAAGTAAAATTTATGCAAAATCAGTCCTTAGTAGCGAAATTCATACTGCTATACGGCCCATTATAGAAAAAACACGACGTCATCCACAAAACCGGAATTACATAACCTATCACAACGACGCTGGAGGAAGACCGAGCCATGGCCATAGGCAACATGCAGAAAATTGTTACAGATCGAGCGTGTGGTTCCGAAGATATCCTTGCGGACAGGCAGACACACACACACAGACATACTCATCACAATACTTGCGCACCCCTTACAGGGGCGAAGTAAAAAAGATGTGTTCTTGGTAGTTTTCCTTATCCCAATTATGTCAAACCATCAAAGTAAAGCTTTGGGATATTTACTGTACAGCTAAATTCCTTTCCTACGATACAGCAGCATTATCGAAGCAATGAAACAGTTAATCACAAGAAGCATGTGTACGTACTTTCATGTCTTTTACGTGTATGCTTTTCAGTTGTGTACTGTTTTAGTTCAGTCCTGCAGTTCCTGACACTTATTGTTTGAGGGTTTGTTGGGGATTGCTTGCACAAATAGCAAATACCGTGTTTATCAGAGTGGTCTGTGAACTGTGAATAACGTTGTGTTGTTTTGTATTGTGTTTTATTGTCATTACCATTATATTGTCTTTATGCTACCTGCTAGTTTCAGAGTTGGGGTTTAATTCACGTAGGTCTATATATTATCTTCATTGTTACAAGTGCAGCTAACCATACAAGTTGTACGTAGGCGTAAATTCTGGGGGTATGAGAGATATGCAGCGGCAGCAAATATACCCATTGGGAATTCCCTCACAATTTAATTTTTGTTACCACGTGACACTATGCAAGTACAGTATATGCTGCCGTTAATCGTTGTGTTATTATGTGTCCGTGCGTCCGTCCATCCGTCTGTTACTCATTCAATCAAAATCTACTATTATTGTTATATTTTTAGGTCGACTCTTCTGAGTCGACCTAATATTAATAAAGTGGCTCTCAAATGTCCATCTGTCCGTCCGTCCCTCCGTCCGTCCGTACGTCCGTCCGTCCACAAAATGTTTCTTCGATTTCAATGAAATCTGGCATGTAGGTAGAGGTCGATGAGTGATGCACGATCATATGCACTATGACCAGATCCAAGGTCAAGGTCACGAGCCCTTCAAAGTTTGAAATCCTTTCATTTTCAAAACTATCTCATCCGCCATTTACAATGGGAGCTGGCAACTGACCACTGATTCTTAAATTAGGGCACAATATCTAAATTTGTTCGGGACGGATTTTTAATATGTGTTCTAGTTTTTGTGTCACGTGACTTTGAACTTGGCAGAAACATCAGTTGTGAAAAGTCGAACGTCAGTTCGTACGGGGCTAATTTTTTCTTTTTTTCAGTTATCTTACTCCAAGAATTAATCCCGATAAAATTTTAATATTTATAAGATAATTTACCTTAAAGGCGCGATATGACCTGAATTGTGTTGAAAGCACTATTAAACCCCAACCAACCAACGGTCTGTCCGTCCGTCACAAGCCGATATTATATCAAAATGGCTAAACATAGGATCACGCAACTAATGCCATGCGGTAGTCCAGGGACTGTAGTTTTGTTTTGCCAAAGATCTCGGTGAAATGCCAATTGCGTCACCCCCAACGGGGGCGCCAAATAGGTGGCGTTGGTTAAAATTGGTGATTTTCAACCAACATCTCGCTGTATCTCGGAAATGGTGCAAGATAGGGACATAGTTACTACGGAAGGCTAATAAGAAAATGATGCTATTTCCGGTGACCTTGAATGACCCTAACTGCCCTAGACCACCCCAATTTCCACATTTTGTATTACCTGTTATATCTTCATAACCGTGGAGATTGAGCCTTCAAATTTAGTGTGTATAATGATCCTCGGAAGTCTACCCATAGCTGACAAATCAACCCGAAATGGGCGTGGTTAGGCCATTTGACCCATTTAATTTTTTATGGTCTGCAGTCATATCTCTGGAACGGCTGAAGCTAGAGTCGTCACATTTTGTATACACTTAGAATATGTCTAGTGTTAGCCTTGGAATGACAAACTACCCCCTAATGTGCGTCTTCATGGTCATGTGACCTGTTTTTTTTAATTTTCGAATATTGTTCAAATTAGTGAAGCTAGGCACTTCAAATTGCATTTGACTGATACTGAGGAGTACTAGAGCATGCATAATAGATTACTGTCATAGGGATGTGTTCAGGGTCACTTGACATCTTTAAATATTGCGAAATAGGTGACAATATCTCGGAAACGGTGCATGATAGAGACATGGTTGCATCGTATGTGTCCTATCAAATGTTGCCATTACCAGTGACAGTGAATGGCCTTGAAGGTGACTACTGCTGTTTGAAACCTTTATAACATCCATACCTCAGGAAATGCACTGTGTGTTATCTACGACATCTTTGCAGAAAGCAGAAAGCACACGTGGCTTGTAATTTGTAATGTATTTTCGAAAAGGACTTCTCGACGTCACACGCAGTCACATACACTGTAAATGTGGTAATGTCTTGGAAATGGTGCAAGATGGAGTTGTTACTACAGACCACTAATAGAAACTGATGTATTGCCGATCGAATAGCGCCAATTCCGATTACCATGAGTGACCTTCAAAATTGTTCACCTACTGCGTGCCTTTTCGAATGTGTTTTCGTTCAGCTGTGCAGCAGTTGATGAGATTTCAACTGACATTGTGCATGCGTCGCGCAGTCCCTCTGCAATAGCTGAGCTTCTTGTTCTCTTTTATATGGTCGGTATATTATGGTTTAGGCTCAGTAAAGCATCAAAAACATTTGCGGCTGAGCTTCGCCAAACTGTCTAGGAGAGCTTGCAAGGAATGTTTTTCCAGCGTTATTGATGCATTTATGCCGTTGAGGTAACATTTAAGGGGGTTACTGATTCGTTTCTCAGTTCATTATCGGTTATCGTCATTAATTTATTTGTTTAAAAACAGATGAGGTATACATGTACTGATATCTGCTTCAGGCCTATTGGCCAGGTTCAGAATGGGTATAATAAACTACATGCCCAACCCCAGCTTGGACATCAAGTACATTTCAGCACTGCCAAAACAAGTATTGTGTTTATTTTGCACCGTGTAATTTTACAGTCACGCGGAACGTCAAAAGCTGTAGTTGATCTGTGCACAGCAGAACCCGTTTTAGCCTGCGCCTAAGGCATTTCATGATAGATGTCTGCCTACGGTCAGTTGGATTTGATCCTCGGATTTAACACTGTTATGACTGCAGTGTACGTTACATCGGGTCAAAAGAGTTGTTATCTGAGGCCCGAAGATTGAGGCCCAAAGCGCCAATAGCTGAGGTAGGGTTCTTGGGGAGGGGCCCGATGCCCCTCCCCAAGAACCCTACTGTCCCCTCCCCACCAGCAATAGGGTCTGGTGGATTACTGTAAGCTCCCCCAGCGGGGTCCGGGTGGAACCCCGGCCGCTCAACGATTATCCTGTATTTGAGGTCTCCAGTCGGCTTATCCTGCTACGTTAAAGACCTGTATACAGCTGCAGAAGTGCCTCAATCTGACAGCAAAGAGGAGTTACACCAACTCCCTGAAGGGTTAGAGATTACATGATGGCTCAACCCCTCTAATCCTCTCCTCCCAGTCAACTCAACTCGCACACTGCATGACTGCAGGCAGGCATGTTAGTGCTATAGAACACTGCAACCAGCGTTGGGCCCGGAGCTGAGCCCGTTGTACAGGCAGTCAGCCCGCAGATGACTTAAGTCATCCACCCGGCGGTAGGCTGCCATTACTTTCCGCCAGGCCTGCGGTTGCCTTCCCAGCCGCAGAACATCACCGCCTTTTGGCTAGTACTCATTTTATCGTCCCACGGAGGGTAGAAGGCTGAGTCGACCAATCACATCATAGACATGGCGCGGTGGTGCAACGGGTAGAACGTTGGACTTGCGATCAACAGGTCGTGGGTTCAAATCCTACTCGGGGCAAAAGCTGCGTAACAAAACCATGGGCAAGTTGTTCACACCTATGTGCCTCTGTCACCAAGCAGTATAAATTGGCATCGGCCAAGGAGTGGTGATGCTCTGTGGCTGGGAAGGTAACCGCAGGCCTAGCGGAAAGTAATAGCAGCCAACCGCCAGGTGGATGACTTATAGTCACATGCGGGGTGACTGCCTGTACACTGGGATCAGCTCCGGGCCCAACGCTCGGTAACGAGTATGGGAAGCCGTCACCTTTTACGCCTAAAATGTTTAAGCTGTCTATTCGTCACTAGCGTGTCTGTGTTATGCCTCTGTGCTGCTATAGGTCGAATTCTGTGGGCACTGCCGACATTTCTGCACTGGTGCCGAAATGTCCCAACTCCCGATCGAGCCTATAGGACCGAAGTGCCGCTTAGTGCCCCTAGGGCCGATATATCCCAGCCCTAGAACCGAAAATCCGAAATGTCTCGGTGGAGTCGGTGCATAATGGTCTTGGGTAAGTCCGAAGTGTCTGTCCGCCAGTAGCCTATAGTGTATATATAACAGCTCCACATTATAGACAGGGAAATTAAGTTTCATGCCAAGGAAACATTTAACACAAAATGTGATAAAATGCTCGTCGTCCAAAAAAATTTGCACTGGTCCGATTATGGTATCGTGTCGTGAAGCCTACCGGTAGTCCGGTATACACCAACTTTAAAAGTCTTTAATGCTATAATCCAGTATCCAGATAAATAGCACGACAACAGATCTTATAGCTTTTATCATCATCATCATGTTCATTTATTGAAGGTTGTCATACGCAAGTAAACATAGACATATATTCAGGTGCCTATAAAGACTCCTTCCTTAACACTGCAGTACGCATACTATGTACAAAGTGAAATTACTGTGAAATGGAAAAACATTGCACAATGACTACAAATACTAGTACGACTGTTTGTACAGCAGCCGGATGATAAAGACTGCGTCATTATTTACTCCATTAATAAATTTTGTCTTACTGATTAGTATCATGCGATGAGAACGGGTACGGAGTACGGACTACGGAGTTGGTAGGGAATGTCAGTCTCGCCTGGCAGGTACGGACGCAGATTGCAGAACGAACAGACAGATTACTGGGAAAGCAAATATCTGTCCTATTTTCTTATATATTTCTATATAGATATATAGACACAATGACACTTAGACCTATAGCAGTGCACCACATTCTGTTCTCCCACCAATTCCGCGAATGGTGTCGGAACCTGCTTAGCAACGGCTGGTCAAGTCACATGCATGTTGCAGCCACATATATAATATAGTTGTTATTATATGGTTGCAGCTTGCAGTTGCAAGTAGGCCGAGGCTAAAAATAAAATGACTTTTTTGTCACCTCACTAGTAAATAGGTCACGAGCCGCTAGCCTCTTAGCGCTAGCCCAACGAGCACCGCCCAGGGTCGTGACCTATGGCCTCATTTGCGGCGTGGCAATGGAAAATCGTACGACGATTGGTGACACGGGTGGTGTGTTACTGTGTTCGGTTTATCGCACGGGTTGTTGTAAGGCGTTTGGAAGGTGTCATCCCTGTTGAATCATTAATTGGTTTATAGACGTTTGTGCTGTAAAATTGAAGTGACAATGGCGGACGTTGTAATAGTATCAGCCGTTCGTACTGCCGTCGGTTCTCTCAATGGATCGCTATCGTCGTTTCGTGCTCACGAGCTTGGAGCTGTTGCTGTCAAGGAAGCTTTGAGCAGAGCGCATCTGAAGCCCGAAGACGTATCTGAGGTGATACTTGGTCAGGTGTTATGCGCGGGCCAAGGTCAGAATCCTGCTCGACAAACAAGCATCAAAGCTGGCATTCCAGACACAGTGCCAGCATGGACCGTGAATCAGTTGTGTGGCTCGGGTCTGCGAGCCGTAGCTCTGGGCTACCAGGCTGTCCGACTTGGCGACTCGCGTGTCGTCGTTGCCGGTGGGCAGGAGAGCATGAGCAAGTCTCCACATGCAGTTCACATGAGAAACGGCGTCAAGTTCGGTGACTTATCGTTCACAGACACCATGCTCTGTGACGGCCTCACTGATGCGTTCAACAACTATCACATGGGCCGCACTGCTGAAAACGTTGCTGAACAGTGGAAGATCAGTCGAGAAGATCAGGACAAATTTGCACTGCAGTCACAGTCGAGATGTGAAGCTGCTCGCAAGTCTGGATTCTTTGATAAGGAGATTGTGCCAGTCACTGTCATGGGAAGACAGGGTTCAACGGAAGTGAAAAAAGATGAGTTTCCACGTGATGGCTGTACCATAGAAGGCCTGCAAAAACTGAAGCCAGCATTTCCTGTAAATGGGAAGGGAACCGTCACTGCAGGAAACTGTTCTGGGATAAATGATGGAGCTGCAGCATTAGTGTTGATGAGTTATGATGAGGCTGTAGAGCGTAATATTGCACCAGTCGCACGTGTTGTTGCTTGGTCTCATGTAGGGGTTGATCCTGCTGTAATGGGTATTGCTCCAGTTAAGGCAATTCAGACTGTGTTGGAAAAAGCTGGTTGGAAAATTAACGATGTTGACTTGTTTGAGATAAATGAAGCATTTGCAGCACAGTTGGTTGCAATAATACGTGAACTTAAACTTGATGAGTCCAAAGTAAATGTATGTGGTGGAGGCATAGCATTAGGACACCCCATTGGAGCATCAGGAGCACGCATTCTTGTTACACTGTTAACGAATCTGCAGAGAACTGGAGGGAAGAAGGGCATTGCTGCACTGTGTGTTGGTGGTGGTATGGGTGTGGCATTATGTGTCGAAATAATGTAATGTGCTTTTTACTAATAGCTGTTGAATATTTTGCACAGATGTAGTGACTAAAGATGCTATATGCTGTATTATATTTGCCAGACTTTAATAGCAATTAGCAATTTCATGTAGTATGATTTAGTATGATGTAGTAGGCCTATGCAATTACAAATGTTGGCTGTGACTGTGTGCCTAACTAATTTACATGTTTCTGATTCCAGGTAATTTTATAGAATTAAATGTACAACTTTATACCGTATTTTATCTAATAGAAGCGCTTCTATTAGAACAATGGTGTCAGACCCCCGGCTTCTATTAGAGACCCGGCTTGTATTAGAGACTCGGCTTCTATTGGAACAAATGAAGTCTGACCCCCGGCTTGTATTAGAGACCCGGCTTGTATTTGAGACCCGGCTTCTGTTAGATGAAATACGGTAAGTAACTATTTTTGAAAGCATCAACAGCGATATTTTTACCTCCACTACCTCTGATGGGGGTACCGTCTTTACCACCGTTTATTTATGCCATTTTCACCACCGTTTGTTCATCTGTCAGGGGTTGTTGTTGGTGGATTTTTATGAGAGAAGTTAGAATTGATACAGAATAATATTCTGTATCAATTCTAACTTTTTTCAGAATATATTCTAGATATCTTAGAATGACATAGATATCGTAAGTTTGCCAGTCAGTCAGCAACAGATAACAGTTCAAGATGCTACAAATTTCCAATGAGGACAATGCATTCACTTTAGTTTTGTTTTCTTACCATAAGTAAGTAACCTATTTGCAGTGCATTAATCACAATATCCTAATTTCATTGTGATGTGGCAGAGATGTGCACTCTAGAGAGTGCTGTCTAGTTTTGTTTTTGTAATATGAGGTCATTTGCGATAATCTGTTATTACTTTGCCCCAGTTTAAATTCATGTAATTTTCTGTACATGTTACTGCTGGCTTGGTACTCCTCTGACGACAGTGCAATTTGTGCGTACTTCTGGTTTACTGGGTGACATTGTGTTTCCACATAGTGGAGCCACTGGGCCGGAATCAAAGATGATGCGTGTGTTTTGTCAAGTTCGCCAGGTTGCGGTGTCGGGACCGAAGTTGCTGTCTATGATTGCAGTCTTGTAGTTCGATATAACAGAGAAGTTGTGTTAACTATTTATTAATGTATGTGAAAATATCATGCTGCTGCTTAACACGTGTATTTCATTGTGTTTGATTCACAAAATGATTTGTAAGTTTGGTAAAATAATAGTTTGATTCATTTGATTGACATACATTTTACAGTAGTTTTGTCTAATACATGTCGATTTAATTTTTTAATTGCAGAATTGTCTGAGAGAATGTATGAGTGCTTGCCAATGCCTCTATAATAACTTGCTAAGTTTCCTCATACATCACTTGGCTGTAACTTCTGGTTCCCTGCAATTGTGCCCTGAAATTATATATAATATCATTATTCTGCTAGAATTTATCTAATCTACTTTAAAATGTATTCGTAGTGGTAGCTGATACAACCCAGTTAGGCATGCTATACCATGTATTGACTACCGTTGACCCGATAGCAACTAGAACTCATCAGGATATGAGATAGCGAACGTGAACTTTTTTTACGACGATATATCACACACGTACTTCAAAACACCAAAAAAGAGAACCTACTTCGTTTAACAAATTAGATGGTAGCTAGGCAAGTACTGTGCGTTACATCTTGAATTTATGAATCTGCTACACAATTTCCACCTGGCAGTTATGGAATATTTATACAGTGGTGTCAAGTGGTCACTCTGCAGACGTTTATTACTAGATGTAGTAATCGTAAATTGTCCATAGTTATGGCTTTGTCGACCAATTTTACGCAATGCGCTGTGGAAACTACCAAATTCGGCAATATAACGCAAAATTAGGGCCATTTTGCCGTTCAAGGTCACTGATTTTGGTACCAATCGAAAGCTCATACGACTTCCTATCAAGAGGATAGCTCGCAAGTACTGCGCATTAAGTCTTGAATTAAGGCTGAGTAGGGTGCACGAACGTTCACGTTCGCTTAAAACGAAATTTCTGTATGTCATGCTTTACATGAGATTTCTGAAGTCTCTAATCATTAACTAAAGGGAGATTTGAAAATAACGACAACTTAGCCTCAGAATTGAATGAAGTCGTGGACATACAACATTAGAATGAGTGTAAAGTATGTCCAGAATAGGTGCATCACTTGGATGATATTTTCCGGTAACTAACTCATATGTTTCTATCCTATCATATCCCCTTTTATACATCTATAATATAGGGTTGATATCTGTTAATCATAAGTAGTCTATATTTGTAAGATGTTCATATTGCATCCGGAAAATGGTTGTGTGTCTCCTGTGAGCAAAACAAAAATATGAAAAGATCATACTCAAAATCACAAGGGAGATTTGAAAATAACAACTTAGCCTCAGAATGGAATGAAGTCGTGGACATACAACATTAGAATGAGTGTGTAAAGTTTAACGTATACTGTGAAAGTGTGTGTGTGTGCATGGTAGACAGGAGAGTTTACGTGTGATGATGTCACTGTCATTTGTTAGTTGTTACACAAGTGGCAATAACAAGATATGACTGAACAATGTCACATTTGATGACAATGTCAACAAGTAGGACCTATATATCATGCCACGCTAAGAGTGTAGAAGACTGTACGTGTTCAGTACAAAGAGTACAACTGTACAAGTACATTGCTGTTGTTGAAGTGAAATACATTACTTCGCCCTGAGGGTTGTTACCTATGGCCGTGGCTCAGTCAATACTCCTACAATGACAGTGCAGTACGTTAGGCCTATGTATTTCTGGTTTTTGGGCCCCTCCTCTCCAATAGGTGGCGGTTTGGCGTAGTGGTAACGCATTGGTCTCGATAAATGAGGTTAACCTGCGCTGAGCACGGTTAGTACTGGAATGGGTGATCGTGTCCAGGTTCTACTCCCGGAGGCTGCACTTTATTTTGGTATGTAACCACCAGCCACCCAGGTCGTATCAGCCTTCTACCCTCCGTGAGATGGTAAAATGAGTACCAGCCAAAGGGTGGTGATGCTGTGCGGCTGGGAAGGTAACTGCGGGCTGACTGCCTATACACCGGGATCAGCTCCGGGCCCAACGCTAGGTAACGAGTATGGGAAGCCTTTACCTTTTTACCTCTCCAATAGACAACATCTGAGCTCTTGCTTGTCTGGAGGATAAGAGGGAAGATAATCAGAAATGCTCTGTGTTGTGTTGTGTACGACTTCTGTGCACAATAATAATCACACACGTGATCACTTCGTACATTTTTGCATCTTATGTAGGTTTATATTTTTTGTGTGTGTTTATTTAGGTTTTGTGTTTTGTGTGTTCTTTCATGTTAGCTTAGGTAACTTTGTTCTTTTATTATGCCTACTTGCTTTTGTTATGTTGGGTTTAGTTTCTTCAGTACTTAGCCAAGAGATTGGCTGGAAAGAACGTCTCCAAAATGAACTATTTTGTGTGGAGTGGGACGTAAAACCTAGTTAACCCAGTCAGTCCGGTTTTGTCTATGACGTCATATTTGGCGCCAGTGGGGTAGAATCAGTTAATTAGACAACGTTATGTTTGGTCGACTTTGTCAGAAGGCAGCAGAAATTGGTGGCCACGCAACGTGCACCAGGGGCACAGACCGCACAGTTTGCTATCCTCAGTTGCGTACTTGCGTTGTTACCACTGCTACAAAATAAACCAGGAGTGTAGCTGGCCAATGGGTTCGGGGGTCCGGACCTCCAGCCACCATAAGGGTGACTTGTAAGATTTTCATAAATCCGATCAGAAATTTTTATGCAGGGTGTGCATGCCGCCATCTGCCAACTGATGTGTTTGATGCTGAAACAGTGGTTAACATTTCTTGAAACACCTTTTATTAAGAGCCAGTCCGGCCCAATTTTTCCAACCAAAAAATGCAGTCTTGTTGTCCTCGAGGCCTGGCCTTAGCCTCGAGAATCCTCGAGGACACCATTTGAAGGCCAGGTCTTGGCCTTGCCAATGCAGGTCTTGGTCTAGGCCTTGATCTTGAAGAAAAAGGCCTTGGCCTTGGCCTAAGCACTTGGATCGAGGCTAACGCCATTACCTTTGTAAGACTTGAGAAAAGTCCTGAACATTTTCAAATCAAGGATTTGCAATTTTGCAATTTGCAATGCAATTACGTTAAGTGCATTGTGCATTGATCAAATACTTCACTTCTATGGTACACAAATATGATAAACTATAATTCACACAAATCTTGAAAGCATTATTGCAAAACAACTGATATTCAAACTAGAGTGTAAACTAGTAACATTTAATCATAATAATGAACACTATACACAGTGCTAAGCTACCTTGTTAATGAATATGTATGTGCATATTCATTAAAAAGAGTGCAGTCGTAGAAATGAAGAAACAAAAAACGGAGAACAACTGGGGTACACAACTACTAATGTATTAACGTAACTGCAGACAGTTCTTTAATCCTCAGTATTTGCTGTTTCGTCCGATCCGACTATTTTGTCACAATAGTCACAATGAGAATTATGAATTGTACTTGAAGTTGGCCTTGAAATAATTTTGTGTCCTTGGCTTTGGCCTTGAAAAAAAAGTCGGCCTTGGCATTGGAAAATTTTTGTCTCCTCGGCCTTGGCCTTGGAAGCTGCATAAGTCCTTGGCCTTGGACATAATGTTCTTGATAACAAGACTGCAAAAATGCTGTATGTGCTTCAGCTTTTGGGGAACTTAGTCCCCAAACTCCCAACCGGGGCTTAACCTCGACCGGTCGACCCCGCTGGCGAACTTTCGTCCCAACATCCCCTATACTGGACAGGTAGCAAAGTCCGCCTACGCCACTGTAGTTAGCCTTCAGCAAATTCCGCTCCCAAACTCATGTTCAGATTGATGCATGTCAGCAATCGTAAAGACAAATCAACGCGTCTATGTCAGGGGAGGTTGAAAACAGAATTCGTTAATGTTACATCGTCAAGATCCAAGCTTAATGCATGCATGATGCATCTGAGTGACTACATAAAAATTATATCTAATGGGAGGTGGTGAATTGAGGGGAGGGAGGGGAT